>JACCDO010407119.1_pt1 | contig 42255 bp, 27 predicted proteins | sample 7446101 | NCBI WGS metagenome assembly JACCDO01 (sample SAMN15323440, study PRJNA562643) | freshwater metagenome | isolation source: river surface water | place: USA:Blue River Watershed | collected 2017-08-16 | reverse complement strand
GAGTACCTGGTCAAGTTTGCGAGGTATAAATTATGTGTAAATTATTTGGATAATTTATTTCCTCGTTATTTATTAATGTCACTTGTATGGCTATTAGTCACCAATTATTTCCATAATCATAGTAATAATTCATATGAAAAAGTACATAATTATCTGCGTCTCATGACGAGTTTGCGGTACTCAATAAGTAGTATTATTCTCTCCAGCAAGGACATCTTTAAAGTTATCGGAGTAAGTGAAAGAATAAGAAATTTTGATGCTATTTTAGATGAATTAATAAGTAATTCCAAGAATAATATGGGTGTGAATAGTGGTAATAATACAAGTGATGATATGATTTGTAGACTGCAAAATGCCGATATTTATAATAATAATAATCAATTATTGATTCGTGATTTGAATATTGAATTGATTCAAGGAGATAATTTATTTATAACAGGACCTAGTGGCTGTGGAAAGACGACATTAATGAGGTATTTAGGAGGTATAAGTGGTCCCATTAAGGGATACATGGTGTCTGATATGTTGTATATTCCCCAGAATCCATATATTCTTACAAATTCTTCATTAATTATGAATATTATCTATCCCAATACACTTGTAACACCCGATAAAGAGTTGATATCGTGGCTGTTGGAACAGTTACAATTGAACCATTTAATTGAAAAATATAATTTAGATGGTGTTTATGACTATAATACTATATTATCAGGTGGTGAGAAACAAAAGTTACAAATAGCAAGAGTATTGTACAATAAACCAAAGTTGGCATTATTAGACGAGTCAACTTCGGCTGTAGATGAGTTATTAGAAACATATATTTACAAGTTATTGGTCTTGAATAATATCACATTTATAACAGTATCGCACCACATGAACATCAAATTGTACCATCAAAAACATTTAAAAATTGAACAAAACGGCAGTTATTCTTTGCGCATAATGTAATTAGTGATATACTTGTAATGAAGCAGCAGTTCTTCCCTCAGTGGTCTGGCTTTCTGCATGATGTTTTCTTGTTCTTGAATATATTTTTTTTTACCTTCAATTGTTTCAATATTTATTGGCTTCATCTCAGGAATATAGTGTTGGACATCATATGGTGATGCCAACATGTCCACTTTCCTGGCATAAATAGCTAATTCTAAACAATTTAGTAATAATTCAGAACTACATAGTGGATAAATGGCGTATGCATACTTGAACAAATCCATATTGTAATGAATACAAGCAATATTCTCATATTCTTGTTGTTTTTGTCGAGATAAACTATTTTCATTCAAAGGTTTTGCTTCTGGTTGAAAGAAACGATAAGCATCGAAATGAGTACAGTGTATAATACTATCTTCTACCACTTGATTAATTATTGTTTGATTCACTCGTAAACTTAATAATGGTTGATGATTTGTTCTATTGGTAAAAGTTGGATTGTATAACATTGCCCATTCATGTTTACCAAAACATTTCAAATTGGGTGGTTTCGACATTGAATTTAATAATATTTCATAACGTTTATATATATCATTTACATATGTTTTCCCTAATTTATTATTATCTGCCAACATTTTTTTTATATTATATTGATTACTATCAAAATCAAAATATTTCAAATTAATAACATCACCATCAGTAAGAGTTACATCAGCCAACTCGTTCTGGTTTAAAATACCAAGAGAATATTTACTTAATTCATCGTATGAAAAGGAATAATAATAATGTAAAAAGTTAAATATTGGATGTTTCACAACACTATTTCGTCTTATTTTCAACATTTTGTCGTCATTACATTTTGCGCTATTGTCTTCTAGTGGTGGATATAATAATTCTTGCAGTTTTTCATGATGAATTTTACTATTTATTCGCCAAATATTACGTGATATTTTTTTTGATGCCGTTGTTGTAGTAGATGAATTCTCAATTAACAATAATAATAATAAGATCAAAATAAAAGCAATGTACATCATCGCTAATATCACCGCAATTGCAACATTAGTTTAATATAATACAATCAACTCATCGAAAAGAAATTGAAATTTTTAGTTCTTGGAAAAAAAATTTCCAACTAAAATGGTGTGGAAAATATTGAAGAGAATCTTCAGATTCTTCATAGCCTGATTGCTGACAGTCAGTAAAAGGGTAGAAACGATGATATGATTATTTGTATTGCATAGTATTTATATAAATAATCAATTTTATGTCACTCTTTCAATGACGGTACCACTAGTTCAAAAGACTTGACAAAAGTCCAGTCTGTAAGTAAGGTAGACTCTAAAACCAAGTAAAGTACTCAAGAAGTACTGATAAGATGAGTAAGAAATCACCGGATAATGGAAAAAGAGTTTCACCATCCAAGGTACAATTGCAAAGAACAAGTGTATTATTCACTCCACATTATCGAACAATAACAGAGTCTGGGAAATCACATTTTTCTCGTATATCAGATGCATTGGCAGAATTCATTGATAACTCAATGGAAGCATGCAAAATAAATAAGAATAATGATTGGAAGATAGGTATTCATTTTGATATAAGTAGAGAAAATGATTATGGTTATTGTGTTATAAGTGATAATGGTGGTGGAATGACACTTGAAAAATTAAGACAATTTGCAGTTTACTCATTAGATCAAGAGACAAAGAGAATGGCATCTTCATCACAAGAAGAAGGTAAATTTATCTCAATGTATGGTGTTGGTGCTAAAGAGGCTGGATTTTATCTTGGTCAACGTCTTCGTGTTGTTACAAGAGCAGCAAATAGTAATGAAATTATGGAATTAGTACTAGATAAAGAAGTATTTGAAGCAAAATTTCAACGTAATGAAAATGTATTTGAAAGTGAGATAATTACTCGTGGTATAGGTGGGAGTGATATAACAATCAATATGTCAACTGAAGAAAAGTTTTTGTATAACAATAGTGAAATTTTATCCGGCATATTGAACGCTATCGAAGAAGACTATGAACATTTTACATATATTATACTGAAGCTATCGCGCAATATCATCGAGAGCATCATCGACACCAATAAAACCACTGAAGATGGGATCGTCGTGTACAAGTACAATGACATAGCAGATGAATTGGGTGATATCTATCACTTTCACTTGCATCCTGACCACACACCTAATAATATATTGCAAAAAGCTCAGTTTAAACCTCAAGTTAATGGCGGTGAATTACCGGTGCAATTTAACAATTGTGAAGCATTACAAAAGCTTAGTCGAGGTCGCCATAACTCGGATAAAGGAAGTGATGTAGCGTCATTAGTCGGCAAACTGAATATCTTTTACTCCTGTTTGTTCAACGGCTTAATTGCTTATCCAATGATCTCATTGCGCGACCTAAAGACTTATGGAACGTATCAATTTATTGAAAAAGCACGTGCACCATTTCGTTTCAATATTGAAGTACCAGATCCTAAACACCACAGTGCAAAGCTTACTATTGGCGGTGTTAAGACACAGGAGTATGAGGAGGTGAAGCTGATAACTATCGAGGGAATACTGTTTTACTATCCCTACAGCAAAGACGATGGCACGGAGGACGACAAAGAGACGCGTCCAGCGCTGGGTTCCGACAAACAAATCTCTTTATTCAATATACTGTGGATGAATCGACTAGTTCCCGAGTCGTTTGTCAATGAATTGCCATTCTTCAGTATTGTCAAGCAATATACCGAGCTGCAACTGCCCACGAAGTTTATTCCGTTGAACTGGAAAGCGCGGATAAAAGGTTATTTGTTCTTTGATCGTAATTTTCCTATTACAAATAACAAGCTGCGGATCCAAGTAGATCCGGATATTAACTTATGGTTGAACAGTTACCGAGCGAGTCACTTCATTTATAAACCAAATAAAATCCCAGCTTTATTCGAGAGTTGGGTAGTGATGTGTCACAAAAGCTTCGACTCGGAGTACTATTTAGAAGGAAGATACCTAGGTAAGTTGCTTAACAAATCACTCACGCCTCATCTCACTCATCATCTCACGCATCATCTCACTCATCATCTCACTCATCATCTCACGCATCATCTCACTCATCGTCTCACTCATAACTTGCTTATATAGAGTATGAACAGCACTTAAAAGTTTCAAATACGATGAAAAAAGGCTCTGTTTCAGTGTTTAAAAGTTTAAAAATTGCGGACAGCAAAGTGATCATCGACGTCAACGACCAGGTCAAAATCAAGACAACCCGCGCGCAGTCCATTGAATTTGCTAGAATTACAGCATTTATAGCATTTGAAGAATTAGAGCCATATCGCGACACCTACCACGGTCCTTGCTTCTTTCGGTACAAGAGATTGCCTTGGGAGATATATGGTAATGAGGAACATATCAAGTCAGTCGCATTGATTGAAGTTTCTTCAGGTGGCAAGTCGGGACCATTCGTATCTGATAAAGAAATTGAAATATTGAAGCTACAAGGCGTGGCCGATGTCAAGGTTGCGCTTTATCCGGATGTGCAAAGCATGTGTCCAACAATAACTAAAACTGGTAGAAGCACCAAAAATCATATCGAGATAGGCAAAACCATCGCTGAAGTTGAAGCCGGTAAGAAATATTACAAGGTAGGTGTGCAGCTGCTTAATGCGCGCAATGAACCAGTTGTATGTGTACCTGGCTCGGATCCCGCCACCAAATCGAATAGATATAAAGTGAAATATCGCGTTGAAAACACCGACAGAGTAACCATTCTTGACGCCGGTATCGAGAGCGAACTCTGGTGCTACAACCATGATACAAAAATAGAAGAAAAGTTTGATGGTGGTAGTAAGAGCAGTAAGTTCTCATTGCACGACGCGCAATACTCCTACTACAACGTCTCTTTCCCTAAAGGAGAGTGTCACCTGGTCATCGAGGTCCTGGACGTCGCAACAAGCATCAACAGCAACACCGCAAATAGAATTATTTTCTCAAAATCTTTTACTATTAAAACATTTTTTAGTAAGAAATCCTTTAATTTTGACATGGAACCAGTTGGTTTCATCCGTTTGGGCGGCATGTTGCCGTCGTTCACGTGCACTATAACGGATCTTCAAGGCAAGATACTGGATGACTACAAAGGCACGGTATCGGTGTCCATCAAGTGCATCAGTCACCCGGAAGTTGTAGTGTGGGAAGTGTCTACCCCGAAACCCGTTGCAAATCCCAAGTTTGAATTAGATAGAGCAGATAAAGGGATTTTAACTCTTTTTGGTGATCAGTTTCAAGTGTCGCTAGCCGGCGACAATAAGAAGAAATCTTTATTCAAAGGAGTGACTGTGGAGTCGTTGCAATTCGAAGTTTCTATGGGTGAGTGCGATTTATCCGTTAATTCTACACCTAGTAAAACGAAAGGATTGCGTGAGACAGTCCCATTCATCGAAGCCAGATACTTCAGTGTGCAATGCGTCCCTGGAGATCCAACTAAACTGTTGATACACTCACCCACAACTAATGCAGCAGATGGCAAGCTGACTCTTACTCAAGACGATGCAGTCACGTTTGACATGGTAATCGTGGATATATGGGAGAATCTGACTATCCCCTCGCTGGGTCAGACGTGGTATGTGAAGTTGGATAAAAGTGGTCCGTTGAGTTACGACTCAGCTAAATATGGTGATGCGCAAGTAAAAACAGATGGAACTGTATGCATTCCAAGTGTTACCATCAAGAAAACCAACAAAGCAGTCATCGATAGTCAATCCTTCGTGGTTTTCACGATCGGCGCAGACGGGAAACCCAGTCAGTTGCTGGCCCAATCGATACCCGTCAAGATATTACCATCAACGCGGCCTTGTTCCATGGTGATACATCGAGGCAAGCAAGTTATTCGCGAGGATTTTGTATGGCAAGAAGAGGCAGGTGCCACCATCGACGACCTTTCTTTTCACTTCCTTGATAAAAACGGTAACTATATACCGAATGTTGACGATTGTTTCCAAGAAATCAGCAGCGGGATCACGTGCTCGTGGCTGGAGGACGCCAAGAGAATCATGAAATCAACCAAGAAAAATAGTGTGCGATTGCAGCCAGAACAGTCAAAACTTCCCGTGTTGGTACTCGCTAAGAAGTGCGATGCTCGAATTGTGACGTACGAAGTCACAGCAAAACTTGACTCTTATGATGAGATATTCACTTGTAATTTTGAGATTAATGTGGCAGCTGGTGCGCCAGTTGCGTGGCGACTGATGACGTCGTCGACGTTGAATGAAGGGTTGGTTGTGTCAACTACTGCGGATGTCATCGAGAAGTTAAAGCTAGTATACCTGGTGGATAAGCATGAAAATCCAATATTTGACTCTAATACGCATAAAATTTTACCAAATCTTGTTCTTTTGATCAAAGATCCCGAGACCGAAGACGACGCAGATCGCATGGATGTTGCCAACGAGACATACAAAATCCCGTTGACGCAGGGCATGCGCTTAGATGCCCTCAGCAATGAAATCAATGGATATATAATTGATGTGGATAAGTATACTGTTCCTACTCACTTCCCGGTGCATTCACCACTGTATATACAGGTAAATGATGACAAAAACCGCTTTATTGAGAAGATTATTAAGTCCTTTTGCATCCCAGGGGTGCCCGCATGCATAGGTGTGGTGTCGCCTGTGGTGTCCTTCTCGGATCCCTCAATTCAAATCAGTATAGACACACCATTCCCTGATTTTGTGCTCGTTATCTCAGATATAATGCGCAACACTCTCACTTCATTCAAACCAAAATCGCTGTCAATATCGGCTGCACTGCAGCTTGAGGCGCCTAATCCCTCACCCAGTGACGCCGCGCTGGTCCTCGAGGCATCAAAAGTCGTGGCGCCTGATAAAGAAGGTAAAATATCAATAAAATTGGGATCAACTGACGAACTGTTCCAAAAGCTGAAGAAACACTTCAAGTGCGACGTTGTCAACGAGTTCTATGCTGTCTTCACCGGCCACTACAGGAAGGACAAAGTGGTCGCAATTCCGTTGAAAGCAACACACGTTTTATTCAAAGTTGTCAAGTCGAACGCGGTAGTTGGACTTGACTTGTACAGTAATGTTGACACTACCGCGGCTATTTCTACCGTTGAAATCTGTTGTGACGAGGCTTTTCCCGCGCTGTACCTGAAAGCGGTCACAGACGACGGCGTCCCGTATGTGTCCAGCGAGCTGGATATCGTCGTGCGAGTAGAGCGACTCTTGCAAGCTAATCGAGGGAAAGCAAAGAAAGTTTTTGCTTTTAATTGTAAGAAATCTATTGATTTAGTAAGAAAAGTTTGGTGTATTGACTTAAACAACAGCGACGAGGACAGCATAGTTGACTCGCAGCTGGCCAGTCAAGCACTCCGTGAGCAACTCACACCAGGTGACTACAATTTGGAAATATCTTACGCTGAAAGTAGACTTAATTTTAGATCAGCAAATGCTTTAGTAAGAAATGTGCCGTTACTCATTCGGTCCGGTGCGCCTCGCGCCATCGAGATTGATCCCAAGTGTAGGTTGCAGATATCCAGCTCGGTTGTGTCGAATGGAAAGCAAAAAAATGTGAATATTATTGCGCATAATGTGGTCTTGTACGCTTTGGATAGCAAGGGCAACAGGACCAGCTTCTCTCCGTCTTCGCGGGTCAAAGTATGCATCATGAAGCCCAGCAACGTCAATCCCGGAGAGTTACCGGTGCTTGAAAATTCGGATTCTGGAGGGTTTGTTCAAGCATCTATGAATGCGGACGACAATTCAACGGCTACATTCGACTTATTGAGTGTCATTCCACACGTTGGCAGCAGCACTTTGTACATGAAAGTAGGCTTATTATTTCTTGTTGATACAACAACTATGTCGTGCGAAGCCGAGTTTAACTTTTGTTCCGACACGGCAAGATCGCATCGTGTGGAGTCACTGAATACAAAGTTGAAGGAGCTAGTAGTCAAGAAGCAGGAGTTGGACAAGCGGCGCGATGACATCGCCAATGAAACCAACTTATGCAAATCTGAAACCTTTATATTACTGAAAAAGGCTTCCACGCCAGGTTTAAGGTCGCTTGTTGGTGACGACGATATCACTGCGCAAGTACTCGGTGATATAAAGAAGAACTTGGAGCGGCAAGTAACCGAGTTAACAGCGTTGGCCTCGCAGTTTAGGAAAGCAAAATGTAAACCAAAAATCAATAATCACCCCGCAATCCGCACTTATCAGCACGGTGTTATTGGCCAAGTAGTGACTCTGGCGAGTGTTGAAGAAGAGTCAACGGCGCACGTGATGTCTTGGGCGCTGCGCCAGTATATGGAGCTCATGGTAGTCAAGGACGACGTTACCGCGAAGTTGCTTTATGACAGTGGATTTGCCGTTATTTCCAATGAAAGTCAATCAGAGTTTTATGTAACAACAAGTAGTGGCAAGCGACCGCGCAGTGAAGACGAGATAAGATCACAGACATTACCGCTCAAGAAATTAAATCCGCCTGGGAAGAGAGTAGCTGGTAATCCGGAATACTTGATTAATCTGTTGAAATTGGACAGAACCAACGAGAAGTTGCGCGACACAGTTTTCTGGACTATATGCAAGAACAATATATTGATTGATAACCTGGAAACCGCGTTGCTACACAGAAAAGAGTGCATTCGATTGGGCCATTCAGTACCCACTTACTACACACGCACCGGTGAGCGGCTTGGGTCGGATGGAATCCTCAATCCTAACGTGAAAATGCCACAAAATCCAGAAGAAAGATTAGAGTACATATTCGGCGGTGAAAGTCCAGTTAGCAGCAGCGATTTCGCCGAAATCAAGGAGGATATAGTAATAATAAATGATTTAGAGGCGGTATTACAGCGTAAAGATGATATATTAGCTGAATTCGGGGATGTGGATGGACTTGATGATGAAATTGAGGTGTTGGACGCGGGTATTCGAGACATCAATCAAGAGCTGCAGAGCTTACAAGTCATGAGTGATGGCACTACACCAGCTAAAAAAATTGCAAAAAGATCGAATCAAGAAGCAAGTAGCAGTAATGCCAAAAGAAATAAACAATTGTAATTATTTTACTTAAATACTCGGAATAACAACGGCTACTTCACATAGCTCATTATACTATCGACTAGGTCCACCACGTTACTGAAGCATTTAGAGTTGCTAATCGCCTTCATAACTACACATTCGTCGGCACTCCAACCTCCAATACCATACATACTGTCTACATGCACAGCGCCGGGAATTTCAGGATAGCATTCGTGCACTGAAACAAGCAGCGTCAGACCATTGTTGAGAGTAATTTGTAATGAAAGAGGTCCCGTCAACTTGACGATGCACATCTTGCGTAAGGCGGATATGTGTGTCTGTAATATGGTAGTTGATGTTTGTGCTGCTTTTAGTGCGAATACAGCATATCGCAAGTCCTGTGGCGCCGTTAATGTGCTGGCTTCTTGTAAAATACTATTGATATCCAAATGAGACAATGAATTCTTGGTGTTGACAACCTGTATATCACACAATGTATTGCTTTGATCTAATGAGAATATTGCCTCGCATTCGTGAATAATCATGCGAATATCGATACCTACGCTTGCGTCGCTCGCGTCTTGTCTTGCTTCGCTAACTTCAAATAATTTGATACCGTTTAATGATTTAATTCCTTCATATAATTCACTTAATTCATTATTTTGAACATTGAGTAGAGATATGTTCTTTTTATGAGCATCAATCTGACGAGACAGTACATCGATTTGGTGTATTTGACTGTCGTTCGTGGGGTTATTATTATTTGTATGAATTATATTAATAGTGTTGGAATCAACTTTAATTTCTTGTATTCTTTTCTCTTTTTGTATAATATTCGCATTACTTACTTCTTGTTCGTGTTTTAATTTAGTTAAAATGCCTTCTAACTGGTTTATCTCACTATTACCGCTATTCTTACTGGGTGAAGTGTTTTCATCGATAGTAACCGAGTTATCGTCTAATGATGGAAGTAATACTGATTGCAATGTTTCTAATTCTATAAAAATTAAGCAGAAGAGTTAGAACAGATAGTAAACAAGTAAAGATACGTGATTAGAGAGCCAACCTGATGCTAAAACTTTTACGTTCTTCAGTAAAGTATGGTAAGCTGATGACTGCATCAAACTATCAATATTTTTATCAAAATCATCTTCACTTAATAGACTATTTGTACTCGCTTTATTCACAATGTCTTTGGTGGTCACCTGAAGCTTATAGCTTTGTGCCAAACCGTTGTATTCGGCCGCCAAACTCTCAAACTCCATATCTTTTTTTTCTTTTCCTTTTTCCTTTTTTTGCATCAACGGATAGCCGGCCTTTACATACTGTGGTGTGGAAAAGTACATATCAGACGAGGTTTGGCACCCTCTGGTAGTATTGGCTGCCAATGGCCCCTAATAATTGGGTTATCTTGGTCAATTCATCGAGATATTGGTTCAATTATCGTCATTTGACCAATATTCTCACCATTTACCGTATTGTGAAGTCCCTGGGTATCAATGATAATCATATACTTCTGTTAAATGCATTTGATTTGGTTCATAATGAACGAAATATATATTCTGGTAGTATGTATCATGATCTAGCGAAAGTTATTGATTTATATCAAAATGTGGAGATAGATTATCATGGTGATGAAGTTACTGGAAATTTGTTTTTGCAATTACTTAGTGGTAAATCTGATAAAGATATTCCTATAGCAAAAAGATTACAATCTAATAGTGATAGTAATATATTGGTGTACTTATCGGGTCATGGTGGTGATGAGTTTTTCAAATTTCATGATACAGAAGAGATATCAGCATTAGATCTTGCAGAATCGATAAAAGAATTAGGAAGAAAAAACATGTATAGAAATATCTTGTTTATGACTGATACCTGTAAATCTCTTACTCTTAGTAAGTATATGTCTCAACTAAGGAACATTACCTATGTGAGTAGTAGTGGTGCAAGTGAAAATAGTTACGCTTACGACACTGATCCTGTACTTGGTGTTGCATTAATCGACAGATTTACATTTAAACTAGCAGAATTTTTTGACAAATATCACACAATGTTGAAAAATAAGAAAATGGTATCATTGCAAGCACTGATGAATGTTATGGATCCTAAATTTTTGTATTCACATGTACAATTTATGACTACAACTGGGTTGACCCCAAGTAAAATAGCACTCAACGATTTCTTCAGTAATGTTGAGGAAGCGTATAGCAACCATTACATGACATATAATTATCTAAATTCTACTACTTCTAGTATAAATTGGTGGAATGTCGCAGCAACTGGAGTCATCAGTAATACTGGTATCACGGAGTCCAAGATCAATATTGGACCAGGTAATATAGCGCCACTACAACTTCACAGTGAGTTGGTAATGTTAATAGTGATTGTAATAGTGTATTTTTTGTTCAAATGTGTAAATAATAAATAATAAATAATAAATAATAAAAAGATGAACAAAAGATTTTGCTCCGGTGGCCAAGTTACGAATTATTCGCTATCCTTTATTAAATAAAACATTATAAAAAAGATTATTCTACATAAATTATTCTTTTCGATATATATCAAGCGCAAAAACTCTCATTAATTCCTTTCACTATCACCACGATAATGAAATGAAGCATAATATAGTATATACAGTATTTTTGTTTTTTATATTCCTCTTCTTTGAGTCATTGCGGCTTCTCTTACTAAAGGAAAATGTATTTCTAATAGATCAAACTCGCCTTCTTGTTTCACGCTTACGTGAGCTGGTTTATCTTGAGAAACTTTAAGGTATTTTGATACTACTTTACTAAAGGTCGAAAGTATAAGTAAATGAAGCATGTCTTATAAATGTATACAGAGAAATAATAGACTAAGGAGAAATATGCGACATCTTACTGGCAGTGCAATGTGTAATAAAGTATATGAATTGAGAGATCAGACAAACGTCAGTGATTTATTACCTTAATTCTTTTTGCAACAGATTCATGTCTAAATTTGTTATATTCTCATTATTCCTTTGATGTACCAACATAATTGATAATCTTTCCTTCGCAACTTTGCGACTAGCTGGTGCAGCTATGCCCAGTGACTGACGAATTACTGCGAACAATGAACTCATCGTAACTTTATTTAAATGATCGTTGAGTTTTTTCTAAACAGACAGGGCCTCTTTTCTTTGAAAATATTTAGAATTAAATAGCTCTTGTTGTAGATAAAGACTCTTCCAAAACAATGTTGTAGTTAGAATTAGTTTGAGATGGTGTAAACAGAGATAATTAGATGTAATTTCACGTGTATAATATCAACTCAAAATTACAGCACTGAAAAATCTGCAGGCGCTGTATCCTATATAGACTAGTGTTATTCGACTGCATTAAATAATATTATCATTAATAATAATATAATAATATAATATATTATTTTATTTGAAATTAATAAACGGTACTACCTAACTGTTAGAACTTGCAAATTTGAAGTCTAGAGCAAGCGCCAGGCACTAGAACTGTGCGGTGGAATCAGTGGACAATGTCACTGCCCCCCGATGTGTTATTTGCCCAGAAGGCTTCTGCCGTTGTCAAGGCGGCTGGCATGGATCCCAGACAGTTGGATCTGGAAGCGTTTAGATTGAAAGCGTCGGAAATATTTGTGTTAGCGTATCAAGCAATATACGGTGAACAATTTCCCTCATTAAATGGTATTGCTACTGATGAGTTGCAAATGGCTTATACCAAACTGGTTATTCAAGGACTTTATGAGAAAACTAGAAATAAAGCGTTGATGGATATAAACAGTATTGATGTTGTGCAAGGTAATCATCGCGCTTTAGGTGTGTTAGTAGGTATATTGTTTGCTGAAGGACAAAGATTGTGGTTAGAAAAGGTCGGCGGGGGTAACAATGATGTTACAAGTAGTGAAATAAAAACGTCTCCTTTTCGTAATGGGAACAAGAGTAATAAACATCGTAAAGTGAAAGTATCAACTAAAGAATCTGGATCATACTCACCCCAGCATGTAAGGATGAAACTCACAAAAGATATTTATGTAAAGGATCCAAATGCGCAAATGAAAGATATCCCATTTTTCCCCAAAACTGGATCTAATCGTATTGCTAATCGCATAAATTATTTAAAATCAAATTTGGATAATAAAGATTCTACTAATGAATCACCCAAGTCACCACCCGTCGACGGGCATAATGAAGCCTGGGTAGAATCTGAAGAAAATAATATCAGTTCGGACAGTGGAACAAAGAAGAAGAGGAAGAAGAAGAAGAAGAAAATAAGCAAGAAAACAGGTGATGATAGTGCTGATAATGAGCCCAAGGAGAATCCTTCTAGCCCTTCGGAAAGCGACAGAGTCCTGCAAGATATGACTGAAATAGAGAACAAGGACGACATGATACCAGAGAATGACAATATCAAGAGCGCTGTTACGAAAAATAATACCAAAAAGAGACCAACAAGTGCACCAGCAACACGGCGCAGAGTAACAAGTCCATCTAGCCGTTTATACCAACCACGAGTTGTCGATGACAGTGCTGTTGCAAAAGAGATCATCATCCCCACGAAACCAACTGTTAAAAAAATCGTCGATGACGATAAATACACGTACGATATGAAGTCAGGTCGTCGCATTTTAATATCGCAAGATGAATTGAATCGGAAAAATAATAAGTTGGAGCTCGGAGATGACATTGCGGATGCCATAAACAATTCCCCTACGCGCACTAAAAGTGATTCTAACTCATTTAATGTTGTCCAACCAACAAGACCTCATTGGCCCGGTAGTAGTACTGAAGGAAGTGTTGATGAATGGTTAAAGAAGCAGAAGGAGTTGAAAGACAGAGAGCACAACATCAGCGCTCCAACTCTAGCTCAGCCAAAGTACTATCATTCTTACAGCAAGTTAGAACCAAGAGATTTAATTATATCTATCGAGCATTGCCACAATTGCAACCACCACAACATTCATACTCGCCACGACGCTAATGGGTATATTACACATGCTGATCAAATGTTGCGAGCACTAGCTCAAGTTGCGCATGAGAGTTGTATATCAACACGCATCGGTGTAATTAGATTTAAAGCGAATGTAACTCCAAAAAGTAAACAAAGTGATGTTAATAACAGAATAGGTGCGTTTGAGATACAAGTTGCTTATAAAGGCACCAACGGCCAAGTGACCCCTGAAATATTGCACTCAAAGCTGATAACTCGCCGCTGGCCTAGTAAATCGGTGTTAGAAAAGCGATTCAAGTCGTACATATCTAAGTTACGAATCCCAACTTATTCCAGTGAAGAAAAAGACTCGGGAACATACAAAGAAACGGGTGCAGAAGGACTCGGTGAGTACCCAATTGGTGTTGGATCATGGAGCGAGACGCCATTAGCTGATGCATCATGGTCATACCCTGCGCATCTTATTGTTCAAGCTGCACCTCCTGTTACGAAAGATTCTGATGCAACAACTGCCGCGAATGATGACACCAATGAGGCTGGCCAGTCCGATGATAATGGTGACGACGTCGTCAACATTGGCAACAACAAAGCATTAGTGAAGGTTCAATGGGTCTTTGATTCGAGAAATGTAACCAGCACGCAACATCCATTCCCAATCGGATCCAACGTTCGCGTGAAGAATGTAGTGCATCCAAGAGGTGGTGTTGAAAGGAAGCAACTTCTAGCTGTTGTAAAAGGTTATCCAGGTAGCACTACACTTCAAGACACGGTCCATATACAACTTAAGTATCATAGCGAAGGGCTGGACGTGCACGTGTCTGATTTAAACGACGACGATCACACTTCCTCGTCGCTACCACCTAAAAGTGTTCCTACCGAGCTAGAAGCATTAATATTGCTAGCATCAAAGAAGTATAAAGAATTTCCTTGGAAAGTCATGGATAGCGATGATAAAGTGAAAGCTGAGTCGAATGAGTACTTCTTGAGTAGGACCTCGTACTTTCACCAGATAAGAAATTTAGTTTACGACATCGAAGTGAAAATGAACGGCGTTTCTGGAGCAGTTAAGCACCCAAAAACAGGTAAAATGGTAGATTTACAAGCTGTGTACAGTGAGGAGTGCCTTGATTGGGTCTTCAACAAGTATGGCAAGCTTGCTGACATGAGCAGTCTGGAAAAAATGATAGTTCCACCTGTTATAGTGGCACCGGTGGTAGTTGCGTCTCCCACACCGGTAGTAGTCGCATCTCCTACACCAGTTATTGTTGTGCCCGTTACCCCTGTAGTTACTGTATCATCTCCAACTGTCACAAAAGCTAATAATACGACTAATGCTGAGTCAAAGAATGAAAAGAAAGTAAGTCCCAAAGCCGTTGCGGCACCAACTGTGACTAACAACAAAGACGCAATTTCCAAGATAAAATCTGAGTTATTTGAAGCGGAGAACGAAGAAAAGGATCGGGAAGTAACGGTCCCTGCAGTGAACGCCGCTCCAAAATCAGTCGAGCGATTGAACCATGATTCTCCAGTTAAAAATAACAAATCGTCTGCACCCAGTAGTCCGGGTGATGAGTATGGCGGGGATTTTGAAGAGGAAGAGGACGACCAACCGTCAGTAGGCGCCAAAACATTAGATGAAAAGCAAGTGGATAATTTGTCGAATTATTTTGCTGATTTACTGAACGACGACGACGACACTGAACTACCAGCTGACTTTTATTTTGCGTAAAATATGAATAATGTAATATAAATCGTAACTAAATACATAGAAATCTTATATGATAACCTTCGCGACGACGATGTCCTTCTCACTTGTCCCATAAGCTTTGATTTCTTGGCGCCTCTCTCTGTTCAACTCGATGTCACAGGAATCATCGATGATTACATCATTCTGTGACACTTCATAATACGGTTGTTCTCTATTTAATCGATTACCAAATATAGCTCTGATTTTTCTCCTAAAAATACAATAACACAAAAGAATATTCAGATTTAAAACTATTACTAACCCGATGATGTAGTAAACCCATGACAAATTGTGCTGGTACACATAAATATACTCAAATGCACCCGTTATAGTGAAGTAATCGTCTTCACTTACGTCACCATCCACTACACTGCAATCATCGCCACTATATCCAATTTCGCATTCACAATATGCCTTGCCACTTTTAGCATCATATCTGCATTCACCTGAATTATTACAAACACCATTAGATGTGAGAATACATTCTTCTGGGCATCCATAATATGATTCTACATTGATTTTATAAAAACAAGTTATTGGCTCTGATACACTAACAACTTCCATATATACATTCCTACTACAATATACATCAATTTGGGTATACCTTCTAGTTTTATCGCTACAATAATCTCCATCAAAATAAACTATTGAGACCCCCTTTGATGGATCACTATCATCTAATAGCTTAAAACTGTTAGATTTATTTGGTATGTATGAACCAATAACATAACAAGCTTGAGCCCTTTGACTATACTGTATAGCCGAGCCACTCTCTCCTAATGTACATATTGATGGGTACGCAGTACTCGGTAATTCATCACATATATTGAACACATAGTTGTATCCAGAATACATAGACTGATCGTAGCTGTAAGCATTACCGGCTGATGAAGTGTCAACCATTAATGATGCTAAGTTGTATGTTGCATTGCCTTGATTCCAATAACAGTCATTAGCAATGCCATATGAGAAGCATATCAAAAACAGAATGTTCTTCAATAATTTCATTATATTTTTTGACTAAATCTCGCATGCAAGGTCATTGATGACATGGTATTATCCGCATTTCCTATATTGTCATGTATATATATGCGAGTTCAGTTGAACCTAAACGAAAATTTTGGTTGTATAGGTCAAAACTTGAACAGACGGCCGGGTTAAAAAGTTAACTACTTAGAAACTTTATAATTGTAAACAAATTCCAATCTAATACAAGCAATTAATGTACAAAATCTTGTAAATTTTCGAACCAGAGTGAGGATGTCTAGAAAATAATCTTAGCTCTTGTATCATTTTCATCAGTCATTTCAAATAGAATCGGCTAAACTATTGTGTGTTTCATGTGTAACTACTGTAAGTATAGTGTGAGTTGTAGGTTGTACACCGGATCCAAGTGCGTTCGGGAATTCAGCAGACTCGCGCAAATTAAAACGCAATTAAAAAGTTGAAAAACGAAAAAGAAAAAATAGAATAATATGGATTTAGATTTAAAGTCAATAGATAAAGAACTTCAAGGCAATGGAAATGTTAAGGCTGCTTTGGCCCCTCCAAGAGATACACCTCCAGTCATTTCACCAGAAGATGATATTGCTATAGGTAAGTAATATTCTTCTATACCTTCACCTTTTTCCTTAATACAGTGTGTCTACGTATTACTTTAAACTTTACAACTATTTCTTACTGTAATATATTATTTCATCTAGCTAATTCGATTAACCAAATACACAAAGAACTTAACAAGGAAAATAATTCTATAAGTAATATTTTAATATTACTAATTGTGCTTTCAGCATCTATATCTTTGTACTTATTGGATAAAAATAATATCATATCACTCCCTTGGAAAGTATAATTTATTTTTCGTCTCGTGTAAATTGTAAATAATTGATCTTTGTTTATTGATACGTACTCAATTTTTGAATTGTACAAGTGCAATAATTGTTAGTTTTAATTTATTGAAGAATATCCATAAGGAGCAAATAATCCATGTCGCTAGCATTTATAATTGTTGTAATGTAAGTTTCCTTTAAATAATGCTGATATGCTTAGGATTGCGGTCCCGAATCGGAATTATCTTTGTACTTACCAAAATTTGGTATGGTAATCTAAAATTCAAAGAATCGGATTCTTAGGTCAGTTATACTCCAGCTAATAACGCGTCGCGTGCTAGGAAAGTTCAGATTAAAAGGGGGGGATCTTCAAGCCACATTGTGTCCCTCAGTTTGCTATTCACGTCGAATCCTTGCACAGGGAAGTTCTGAGTGATGAACCTGGGTTTCAAGTATTCTGGGTTATATTTCACTATCTCCTTGATTTCATTGATTCTTATTTTGTTTCAATTTACTACTATGTCGACTTCATATAAACCATCATCTGCATTTGAATTTCAGGTAGTCGATGATGGTAAAATGGTAACTTGCTTTCCCATCAATTCATTGACTAAACAGAAATTGACTTTCAAATCATTCATTGATTTATTGATCGATGGAACACATTTTGGGCAGCAATTTAAAATAGAACTAACACAATTTCTAACAGAATATAAATTTGATTTCTTCTTTGAATGTCCTCCTATAACAACTGAAGGATATATTCGCGATACTACTGAGTTTGAATTTTCACTGATCCGATCAGATGCATTCAAAGGTTTAAATACTGATCTTGACACTTTTAGTAATAACTTTCGTAGCACTAGTGGTGATATAGCAGTATTTCCCAATCTAAGTGGAGATGCGCAATTGGTATCTCCAAAGCCATTAAGTAATAGTAATCCAATGATATATTCTCATTTTGCTAATTTCTTACGTAATGGTGATAGATCTCAAGTTTTGTTATTATGGGAATCAATAGGTAATGAAATGAAGCGGTTGTTATCATCGTCGGATAGTAAGGTGTATCTATCAACATCAGGGTTGGGTGTGAGTTATTTACATGTCAGATTGAGTAAAACACCAAAATATTATCAATGTAAAAGATATATTAATATGTAAATAATGTAATGTTTGTCTCGAATTTTTTTACAGTTGTATATAGAACAGAAATAAATATTGAATCTGATCACCGGTCCTGCTGCCGATGGTGTATGACTGAACTTCGACATGGAAATACAAAAATAAATAATATGCAAATATTTGACGATTTGATCGACTCTTTATTGCAGTATGAGAGTATTTACAAGTTGCTGCGAAAGAATTCCTTCCTGGTCTGCTCCTGTACGTTGTTATTTGCAATAGTAATATCATTTATCATCGGTTATAAGCGAAGTGGTTCAAGACGTCTAAGAAAACAGTTAGAAGAGCAACTGAAGCATGCCAAGCGGACTGTGATGGATTTAGAGCACAGACTAATGTCACTTGAAGTGAGTGACAGTGATAATATAAGTAATAATAAGAAAGAGATAAGAATATGGATGGATGGTGCATTTGACATGATGCATTATGGTCATATGAACGCATTTCGGCAGGGTAGAGCTTTAGGGACTCGGTTAATTGTTGGTATTAATAGTGATGAGAGTATTACGAAGTGTAAAGGGAAGCCAGTGAATACAGATCATGAAAGATGTGAAACAGTTCGGGCATGTAAATGGGTCGATGAAGTTGTCACAAATGTTCCATATATAATGAATGAAGAATATTTAAAATGGGTAATAGAAACATATAAAATAGACTATGTAGTCCATGGTGATGACCCTTGTATTGTTGATGGTAAAGATGTGTATGAATCAGCACAAAAAATGGGAAAATATTTAACAATTCCAAGAACAGAGGGTATTTCTACTACAGATATTGTTGGAAGAATGCTACTTATGACTCGAAGTCACCATGACAGATCGTCTTCATTCGACGAAACTTCGGAAATTGTCCTAACGTCTACACCAGATAAGAAGTTAGCATCTAATAGTATTGAGGTGTTCACAAGAAAGAGTAATTTTCTTACGACATCTAGAGTCGTTAGATTATTTGGTGCTGGAGTAAAATCACCAAAAAAAACTGATAAAGTAGTGTATATTGATGGTAGTTGGGATATGTTCCATGCTGGGCATGTTTCTATATTAGAGAAAGCTCGAGCCTACGGTGACTATGTAATTGTAGGGATCTATAATGATGAAGTTGTTAATTCTAACTTAGGTATTAATTTACCTATTCTATCATTACATGAGAGAGTATTGAGTGTTTTAGGCTGCAAGTTTGTAGATGATGTATTAATTGATGCGCCTTATACTGTAACAAAAGAAATGATAGATTCTTTAAATATAGCCGTTGTTGTAAAAGGTGTGTCGGACAACAGTACTCATACTTCACATAATGATTTGACATCTTTGGATAACAATAGTAATAGCAGCAGTAATGATAACATACCACCTGGAGACGCATACGCACTTCCTCGTAAAATGGGTATATTACAAGAAATCAACAGTGGATCCACATTAAATGTACTTGACGTCATAAAACGGGTGCACGGACAAAGAGATAGATACACCGAAAAATATGCCAAGAAAAAAGTAGCTGAAGACAATTTCTACGCAGAGAAGTACAAGAAGTGAAGCGCGCCGTAGTCTTTTCATTGTATAGTAATCTTTTGTACCTACAGCTATTGGTTCCGCATTCTTTCCGACCTGATAAACGTTGCAAAAATTATTAAAATTCGAAAGAATAATAGAGCCCACAAAGCTGTGGAGCTGATTTACTAGGATGGAGATGTACTCCAAGGTGTTGGGTACATCCCTTATTGTGCCCTTGAAGTCGCTAACGTCAGAGCATTATGATCTACGGCGTCTACATGAGTATATAGGGAATGATGAGACAGTGTTGGAAATATGCAATTACCTTCTGTTTCAGTACTATTTAGGGGAGTTAAACGGCAATAAATTAGTTAAATTCAAGGAAATAGTAATGAATTATGGCGCAAAGGATTTAAGTGATATTGTTTCGTTTGCTATAACACGTTTGTTAGCATTAAATCATTATAAACTAAATGATTTTACCACAGTTATACAATTACTAAATCCTATTATATCTTCATGCCCAAGACCAAAAGGAATATACTTACCTGGATTGGCTGATACGCTAATACTATTAGCTGAATCTTATGGGGCATTGGGTCGTTACGATGATGCAGTTCAATCAGCCAAATTAGCAGTAACGATCGCTCATGAACGACTAGAATATACACAATTACTACAAAAATACAATTATAATAACGGAAGCAATACAAATAGTAGCAATAATTTAAAGCCCTATGGAAACACGTCATTAAACTCCTCATTGAATCCGGCATTAACGAACTCGATCACATCATCACTATCTAGTTCACGTATACAGCATGTTTGTGGTCCAATGCTAGACTCGTTGGCAGCTGTGGTTGTTGCGTATCACACTATTGCGAATCACATTGAGAATATTCCTGCATTGTATTCACTATCTACGGATTGGCATGACAGAGCATTGCAAACAGCAATTAGATTTAATTTAGACATGAGGTATTTATCCATTTATTTCCTTTATCCTTGTAACGAACTCACCTCATTAATTTATTAGAATAATTCACGATCTGCAAGAAGCAAAAGTCAACGGGCAAATCAGGAGGAGTACAAACGAGCTGATGTATGGTAATAATAGTGTGAGTAACTACAATTTTAACGGAAGTGTATTAAAATCGCCTTATTCGCAATCGCAGCTGTCTCTTGAGCAATCAAACTGGGAACAACCATTCAACATTAGGGACGTGGGTGCGCCGGATGACTACCCCGGTAACTTTTATCCCAGCAACCAAGAGGTGCCCAAAACTTTCGTAAAAAGTAATAATGTGTCAAATAGTGTGAGTAAACAGCGTCCCCAGAGTGCTGCGTCTAAGTTAGGAGGCGGATATAGTATGCCGGCATTCGGCAAGTACGTACCGCCGGTAGTCAAAAATAGTAATGTGGTCTCCAATAACTCAATATTTTCGAATCGACGCTACCAAAGGCGGCAAGTTATCCTCATCCAGAAGCATATTCGCGGTCATTTGGTCCGTAAAAGAGTAAGTAAACTTAAAAATAGTGCTGCTTTGACATTAATCAACCCTAGCCAGCTCACTCGAGATGACGAGTCGATCGTGACAATAAACAATAGTGCGCAGCAAAGAGAAAAGATGAAGATAGAGATAGCGCGCATTGAAATAGCCAAGTACATGCAGCTGGAGAAAGCTAAATTGTTGGCTGAAAAAAGAGAAATTGAAAATTACTTAAAAATTCAACGTAAAAATTATGAAGATGAGTTGATTTTAGTGCGCGACGCCAGTGAAAAGGCGCTGAGAAGGGTGCAAGAGGTCGCGAGGAAGCAGATCGTGGCATCGTCTGCTTCTAGCTACAAAAGCGCATTTCCTCCTGATGTTACTTACGACACCATGAATCTAACCGCTGCTTCGATGAGGGATGAGTCGCGGCTGGCGACGTCTCAGGTTATACACAACCATAGCAAGCATGACGTGGCGAAGGATCCTCTCGGGCCTATACCCGGTCTCGCGGGTAAGTTTGTATTTAAACCGATGAAAGTTCCAGTTCATGCGAACACCCTCCCAGCTTCCGGTATAACGAATATATTCCTGAATGAAGTCAAGAAAGCAGAAAAAGTTCGGAATAATAATCATAAAGACATGCTTCAGTATATGCGCAAAATCAGCAATAATTTGACCCGCCGAAAGAACCAACGGCGGAACTTGAAGTTGACTTACTACAACAAGTTCGCCTCTGTGATTCAAGCTGCAATCCGCGGCTATTTGCAACGTAAAAAGCGTCCCAAAATATTTATGGTAGTTGAAAAGGCACTTAAAATCAAGGAAAAGGAGCTGTTGGAGCGTGAAAAGCAACTGGGTTACACTTACGCGGACATATTCAAGCAAGCCAAGGACGAAGCGCAGCTGCGGCATGAGACAGAAGTACTCAAAATGCTGAAAAAACTAAAAAATATTGAAAAGAAATTGATTGAAGAGGAGAACGTAAGTCCGGAGTCAATGGTGAAGGAGTTGGATCTCGGTGTGACCACCGGTGCTGCTGCTGGCAAATATAATTTGAAGGAGTACTTGAGCGTCAGTGACAGCACCAAGAAGTGGCTGCGTGATATAACTACCGACGCAGTTACATTTCTTCTCTCGGAAGACCACACCTCCAATATCGTTCGACCCACCAACAATATTCTTTCGGATCCGATCGGAGGAGCAACAGGAATCCAGCTGCATATTGAGTCCATATGCAATTCCAATCGCATCAAAGATATCCGTTACATTTCTGCAATGGAGATGCCAATGCGTGAGTATGCCATGTGCTTCTTGGGAATATGGGATGTGTTAGTCATGTGGAAGGCGGTTACCGAGCTGTTAAGACTGAATTTTTTTGAATTATTGCTGCAACATTACACGAAACCAGTTCAAGAAAGACTGCAGAATGAAGACGTCTTCATCCATTTTATCAAATTTGGTCGCTCCCATTACGTGAAGCGCTGCAACAAGTTGAAGATCATGATATACAACATCGCCGTCACGTTCGGGCTAGAGTTAGACAGTGCGAATGTAATAACGGGTGAGTTATCCAATATATTAGAGAAGCGGTTTGACCTGTACGACGTTGAGAAACTGAAAACTGTCGGATTTGAGTGTGCTAATTACCACGAAAAAATGATTAGATCTTGGGATCATTACTACAACATACTACTCCAGCATCGCTGCGATGCGGACTACTTCATAGGATGTGGCGCGGCGTTCTTGGACATATGCCTCGACCTTTCCAAGGAGATCACAGCCTGTGGTTACGATGTTAAGCAGACCACTAGTATACTGCTTCAAACTATTGATCAGGAGAAGCTAATTGGTCTTGTGAATGGCATAGAGAGCATCATGTTCATTGATGACGAGGTGTTGGATACGTATAAGTTGGAGCAAAGTGAAGTCATTTACAATATTGTCACACTAGAGGAAACCGAGTTATTGCCCTCGGATGCGCTCTCGGAGGTGGACATGAACATTAAAAAGAGTGAGTTAGCTTTGGCAGTTATTCCCTCGCCTCCGTCGTCAGTCTTAGATGCACAACCCAAAGTTCGAAGTGACCCTACGCCGCCTCCCGAGATCCCTGCTGTCATATCCTACAGCATCACAGAGCAGATCAAGCTGTCTAAATTGTTCAAATTATTCTTGGGTATTTGGGAGACCATGCTTGCTTCGAGTATTCAGAAGATTATTTTATCCGCAAATTTTCAGAATTATATTTCCGATCTTATAATGTCCTTGACGAAGCAGCGAGAGAAAGAGCGCGGCGTTTTGCAAGAGGAAATATGTAAATTGGCCAAACACACCTCAACTACTCTCACAAGCACCTACTCATCCCATTTAAGGCATCATGAGAGTGCCAAAAGCGATGCTCCGCGTAAAATTTACGAAACAAGTCGCAACGTCACCGAGTGCATCCACGACTTGAACAGGCTCTTGAACAGCGGCAGGATGATTCTGCATCGGTACGACAAGTTTTATCTGTTTAAGAAAGAATGCCAGCTTATAAATCCATCCAATGATGACGACGACATCATCAACGGCTCTTTGGTCTGTATCGATGAAGCTATAGGCAATGTGCTGGTCACACTAGGGGGTTTCTTGTCGTCTATAAGCATACGATTAATGCAACCAACCGCCGACAGCAGCACCAAAGCTATCCATAACATCGACATAGACACGTGTTGGAACATTATAGGTTCGAAGTTGATAGCTGGTTTTACAACCTTTGCTAATTCCTTCGGCATTTCTGTGGATCAAACTCAGATCGATCAGATAACCGTTGAGTGTCGCAAGATCTTGGTGCTGTCACTGAGTACTCTCAAGGAATTTGATTGGAATGAATTTTGGAATAAACGCGATGATTACAAGCGCCTTATCAAAGATGAACAGTACTTGTTTGCCGTTGTAACGGAGGCAGAGCGACTGATGTTCAGCCCCCTAAACGAACACGATCAGTACGAAATAGATATATCCTCTGATTTGTTTAAAATCATTCAGCAGGCAGTTAGTTACTAGTTACTGAGTGAGGGACTGAGGGATTGGAACCGTCAAGAATTCATTAGTGATATAAAATACTGTTTAAAATGACATATAAATAATGTAAACTAATTGTTGAACGACAACGAAATGCCGCTCTTATGGTTCTCCACACTTGACCAGCCCTGCGCGTCAACTTCTGCCGACATGGTTAATTTGACAAACGGATTGATTTTATGCTGGAAAGAACCCGATATTATGGCGTTACTATCGACTTTGCCTTTGAATGTTGTGTTGTTATCTAGCTTGTACACGCCCCCAAATATCATCTTTTGTTGATTTAATTTGTAATTTAAATCGATCATCGTCGACACGGTAATAATTGGCGTTAGTTTATGCAAGTAACATAATCGAAATGCTGAAAAGTTTTCAATAGTTCTAAAATGAACACTATAAGATGGTTGTTTAAACAGACCACCAATACTCAAATTGACTAATTCTGGTCGAGATGCTTTGTTCTCATCAAATTTAGTATTTATTATAGCCTCACCACCGAATTTCCATTTACCTATCGTATTATATGATTGCATTAAAGATCCTTTGATGAGCGGTCCATTCACTACATCTATATCTATATTGAAATTAGTATTATTGAATAAAATTTCACTGCCTATCTTTCCGAATGATTGCAGTGGTCTCCCAGGTTCTTGTTTGCCATCTTCGGCAGCCATAAAAAACTTTAAATTATCGTTGGCTTTCAAAGACGCTTCTAATAATATACGACCATCTGATTTGACTCGTAATCTATCTAAATCAATCATGTAATTACCTTTATTTTGTATAGATACTGCAGCAGTTGTTCCTTTCTGTGCTAGCTCACCTTCTACTGTGACATTGATTTTATCTTCATTTGTACTCGTAAAATAAAATCGCTTAGATGAAAGGTAATCATCATCCAAGATTTCTTGATACTCCCGCGACAGACTGTCCAAGCTCTCGCTCATTTCTTTGTTGTTTCTCTTGGAACTACTATTGCTTCCTGTGTCTTCGATCGGTAATTTCAGCTTGTGACGCCCTCCCGGCCTTGAACTTCAACTTGAAATTTTTAACGTTATTATTTACAGAATACAACAATAAACATGTGCTTGGTTGGAACTCTTACACCCAAGCGAAGAACTTACAACCAGTAGGAGGCATTCCTCTTTTGCAACAGTAGAATTCGCGGCCTTTATTCCCGGTATCTTTCGTGACCACCTTCTTCTCAGCGGTAGCACCATCGGGGCAATTACACGCTGGAGCTACTCCCGGGTTATTGTCTGTGACATTCCTCTTATTCTTAACCAAATGCTGATTTGCACCAGATAACGCGGCACCGTAATCACTGTACTCTTTCTGGTTGGGCAAAGCAAGAGGTGGGTTCACCGCGGGTCGACTAACCCCAAATGCAGTAGTAGTGTTTGCTCGATCATTCATGCCAAACTCGCTCCTAGGGTTTACATTTTCATTGACAACCGGCGTTTTCAATTTCAATGTTTCAATTCCATTGCAGCTCCAATAAGGGTGGCAATATAAGCACAACACGGCAGTTGGTGAATCAAAAAATTGGCAACAAATTTCCATGGATGTAAATGTCACTTCCATTTGCTTAACTGTGCGTTGAGCTGTGGTGCATTTGTTACAATTGACATTTTCTTTCGGTGTAATGCTTTTTATGAAGGTCGGAACCCACCACGCTTTGCTGCCACAAGTGGTATAATTTCTACACGAAATTATATATTTACCGTTTTTGGATTTACCCAATCGGACTGCGCCTGTGCATGCGCTATCACTGCAAGGAGCGATATCAATGTCACCTCCTGCGATAGAACCAGCCTCGGTACAAGTAGTATGGCAGCATTTATAACAAGTGAAATGACTTTTACCGCCCCGGATTCCTTCTATGTCGTCCACCAGCTGATTTGGGCCGATCGGGTAGTCCGGAGGAGAGTTATAGCATTTAGGGCATAGCTTGTACTCTTTATTGCTTTCAATATTTCGAAGTGATACCACGCCAAACTTGCAAATCGGGCAGATGACGGCAGTTCTTGCAATGTCACCAGATTTAGGCAAGGAATATGTCAATGAACACGAAGAACAATACAAAAAACGGTGCTCGTACTCTCTTTCGTCGACTAAATTCATTAATTTCATGGATTCGAGGCAGATGCCGCAGGTGCTGCAGTCGTGCTTCAGGGTGGTGGCATCTGCTATTTTATCAATTATATTTGTAGTTTGTCTTCCTGGAACTACTGCGGGATTAACGGCTTGAGGATTAGTTCCATTGAGTACGTACTTAGCTACTGCTTCATCAAGCTTGTTTGCTTCAGAATTGATTTTCAGAAAGCACTCCTTCATTTGGGCTAAGCACCGCTTGATTACTTCATCTTTTCCCAACTGCCCTCGTGCAATTTTAGCCATGTCTGCTTCCATACTAGCACGTAGATACGGTCGATTCAACTGATATCCCATAGAGTTGTACGCCTCGACCAGTGCAATGCCTAAAGGGGTGGGTGTAAACCGATTCTGGCCATCTTTTATCGCATAGTTTCTTTGTTGTATTGTGGTGATGTGAGTGGCGATGGTTGCATCAGTACCTATCTGATTTCTGTCCATTTCACCGATTAAATCACTTTCACTTATCAAACTGGGTGGTTCGGTAGAACTTTCACGCATTAAGAATGTCTTCAATGTGAATGTATCACCGACGCGAAATACTGGTACCTTTTTCGCCGACCAACCTTCATACTTGCTGTACATGTCGAGGTAGTTGCGACGTGTTATCATTAGTCCAGTGGCATGAAACGACTCCTTTCCAGCACCTACTTCAATATTCAAATTAGTCTGTTCTCCTTGGGCATCTTGTGCGCAACATGCAAAAAAATGACGCGAAATAAGTTCATACAAGCTTTTTTCTTCGCGGTCGGTCAAATCTGTCAACTCGACGCTCTTGGTTGGATGTATTGGAGGATGCGCTTGATCGTCATTAGTGCCTGTCCGAGGCCACAAAAACTGGTTGTTATCCAATAGCGAGCATACGAATTCTCCCCATGTGCTGTTATTCCGATGGTCGTCGAGTAATTGCCTCAAATCCGTTCCCTCTTTGAAGAAATCTGTCTCCGTTCTAGGATATGAAATAATACCACGCATGTACAATGCCTCGGCAACTGCCATGGTCCTCTCTGACCCCATTTTTAAGAATCTTGACGCACGTTTCGTTAATTCAATTGTATTTAACGGTGTTGGACGCGCTTTGCTAGTTGGTTTGGCGTCACATTTGGTTACAATCGCTCGTACTTCGTTGTTAGTGCTACCTTCAATACACGATTCATAAAGAATCGTGGTGATATATCGATCAAAGATATGATTGCGATCCCAAGAAAAATTTACGCTCGAGTTGGTTTGTGAATCGGGATCTAGATATTCATAGCTGCACAGTAAATACCAGTATTTTTGGGGTACAAATGATGTTATTTTTAAATATCTTTCGACTACAAAGCCGAGAGTGGGAAATTGGCATGGCCCATAAGATATGACAGTAAACTTTTGCTGAGGAAATACATTCTGTAATCTTAACGTTTGAAACCTTGTAAATGCAGCTCCTAAACGTAAATCAATTTCCTTTCTTGTTTCAACAGCATCACTCATATGTTTATTCGGTCTTTCAGGATTATTCAAGGTTCGTATTATATCGCGAGGAATCAATGCTGAAAATCTAGCTCTATAAATGTCGATTCTCGGATTAGCTTTCTTTACAATATTGATAACTTCAAAACATATATTTTCCCCTTCTAGATCGCAATCCAACCATAACAATAAAATTTCACATTTCCTTGCTTGCTCTATCAATTCCTTTTCTATATTTTCATTTTTTTTATCAGTTTTCGTGATTATTTTGGCATGAAATAAATCAACTGGATTAACAGCTGTCCAATTTTTATATCCATCTTCAAAGTCGCAATTAGTCAAATGTCCAGTAACAGAAGTTATGTTCATGGAATAATTTCTCTCATTTTTAAATGTGCAATTTGGTATATTCCAGACTTTATTATACTGTGAACGACCATTCTGACAGATATTATTGTTCTCATTACCACCGCTTATGATTTTTGCCAGCTCCTTTGCTACCGACGGCTTTTCTGCCACTGACAAGATGCAGCGCGGCATTCTGAGAGTCTTCTTTTCCTATTGCACCTCAGGTGCACTCAAAGCAATATATATAGAATCTTATTTCAATCCCAGAATACTCTCCTGTTGTGAATTTGATTCTTTTCAAAGATGAAAATTTGACTTTCAAAAAAAATCGAAAGAAAAGTGGTGTGGGAAATGATCCAAAAAAAGAAGAAAAGAAAATCTTTCTTGCCCAAATTTGGAAGAATCTAGAAAGATTTCAAGGAAAGGAGGAGCATAGTAACGTAGATAGAGGAGACAGTAAGCCTGATGGAATCAACTAATGATTCTATCGCCTACTTGCCAAAACATCAGAAGTTTTCCTTGTATGAAAATATAAGTATGGAAGATCGATCGAATTACTATCGCATTTCCACGATGCCGATAACAAAAGTAGCTGAAGATGACATGGAATTAGTATCTTCTATGGTCACTGATGAATGCTACTTGCACCATTGGGAACAAGGCGTTTATCAATGTAGTCAATGTAAAAATGTACTTTATTCTTCAACTGGTAAGCTTTTAACACTACCACATTCTCATTTTTTATATAATTTAATATATTTTAAATCAGATAAATGGAAAGGACCTTGCGTATGGCCATCATTTCGTAAACCACACAATGATATGAGCATGAAAACGATAAAAATTGAAAATTATAATGGGTATCTATGTGATGTTTTTGAATTATATTGTTTGAATTGTAACTTATTTATAGGACACCAGTTCTATGACAGCAGAGAAAAGGGTGATGGTCTTCATCCTGAATGCACTGGATGGCGACATTGAGTTTTGTCTCTAAGTTTAGAATTTAATAAGTCTTAGAATTATATCTCATTACGGAATGATAATTGTCAGTAAATATATTGTGATGATTGGAAAAGTTAATGAATTATGGTGCAACGTATGTATTATATGTATTTGTAGTGTATTATAAGAAATTATACGAGTTACGCGGGAAGTTTTAGTCTACTTACTTGGTGTGGATTACCGTAAGGGAACGAAAAATTCGTCGAAAGGGATTCACTGGGAATTTTTGTGTCTTTAGGCATGAATTTGATCATATTGATCCTGTATTCGCTATGTCTGGTTCAACTAGCATGGAGTCAGCTGCCTTATATTCGAATTCCTATCATTTTGGAAGAAAATCCGATCAATTCTATCTTTGATATTTCAGTGCTATCTGCGAGTAATACATCTGTATCATTAGGAAGCTACCGTGATGCCAAATGCATTTTAATTGTTAATGTAGCGTCAGATTGTGGATACACTTACACTAACTACAAGGAGTTGGTTGCATTGTATGATAAATATAATAGTAAAGGATTAGAAATTTTGGCATTTCCTTCGAATAATTTTGGTCAAAAAGAGAAAGGAACAAATCAAGAGTAAGTTATACTTCATTTATAGACTCACTTGTTATAATTAACACTTGTTTAACTTTAGGATTCAACAATTCGCTAAAAATTTTGGAGTCACATTTCCTGTATTCGGAAAAATAAATATTAACAGTATATCAGGAGGAGAAATACATCCATTGTACAAGTATTTGGTGAAAAAGACAGAAGGTTTAGCTATTAGTTGGAATTTTGAAAAGTTTCTAGTTGTTTCCGGTATCCCAGTAGCGCGGTATCGAAGCGGGGTCAGTCCCAAGGACATTGAAGAAGATATATTAAAATATTTAAGTACCAAAATAGTTGATGAGTTATAGAAATATATATATACAATGTATAACATGTTAATTTGTTTATTACACCATGAAGCTCAAATCTCCCGAAACTTTCGCATATCTGATGTACTTGCCGTCGTCATCAAAATAACCTTCATAAGGAACCCATTCGTAGTTCTCATCGAAGTAACCGAATGCTTCAACCCAGTCGCCGTCGTCATTGTACCACCCACCGTTAGCATTAATTGCATCCTTATGTGCTTTGTCAAGGACCATCGCTTCGTATTTGCCTTTACCGTGAATAGCATCGTAGTCATTTCTAATCTTATCATAGTAACCGTTGATAGGCGCATCAGAAGGCTTATTCCTTTGTGAGCGCTTTGTGATAGGATCGTAGTAATAGAACTCACCGTTGTCGTCCATCAGCTCCTCCCACGGTATTATGTCTTTGCGAACATCAGAGTAGAAGCTGTACTTGCCGTTGTGCCACAAAAAGTTTCCCATTCTCAATTTATACGTCATTTTTTCTTTAGACTCATGAAAAGATTTCCGTTTGGTGTTGATTTCATCCAACTGCCTCTTGGCGGCATTGATGTCCCGGTCCTCCACTAACTTGCGACGCCCTTCGAGAAATCTCATTCTATCTTCTTCGAAATTTCTTCTTACTATCTCATGCATCTCTTTCTCGTTACTTAATTTGGATATTCTGATTGCTTCTTGGATCTTCAACTCCTTCATCAACACTTCATCGCCTTTGTTTTCTGTGCTTGCTAAATACTTGATCTCGGCAATACGTTGACGTTCGGCAGCTTCTCGTTCCGCGCGTACTAACGCTTCTTTCTTCCTTTTCGCCTTCTCTTTCTGGTCTAATTTTCTTTGTTCTTCAATAAACTTTGCTTTAAGAATCGAACCTTCTCGTACAGCTTCACGTTGCCGTTCACGTTTCTCGTTAGCTATTGCTAATTTAATAGTGCGTATGCGACCTAATTGCATCTCCTGTTCGTCTTGCAATTCGTTCTTTAGCTTTAACTCTTCTAGTCGCTTTTCATTTTTATAAGTCAAGATCTCATCGACGTACTCTTTTGCTGCTTCAGCTGCATTGCGAGGTCGACGCCGCTTAAAGCCCAACATTTGATCGACATTTCCCTTTGATTTCCACACATTTGACGGGGTAGTTTTGTCGTACGTAACCACTTTTGTTTCGTTTTTAATATCTATCAATCCCGCTTCTCTGACTTTTAATCGGAACTGGTTGACCTCTTGCATCAACGGATCCTTGTTCAACCTTAACTTGGGGTCAATGGTATCTTCTTCGCTTATTACAGCTTCAGAATTGGCGCGCATTGGTTGCTCATCCTCAGTTTCGGCATATTCCTCAGAGAGTGCGGTCTCTCCCTCGTCTTCATTATCACCATCATCGCCATCATCGCCATCCTCATCCCCATCTTCATCCCCATCTTCATCATCCTCATCATCTCCATCTTCATCGCCACTACCCTCGTCCTCATTATCACCGTCCTCTTCGTTATCATTATTGTCTGTGTCATGCTTGTCGTTTATTGTTTTAGTATCCTCACTATAATCCTCGGTGGATTTATTGTCGACTCTGTTCTCTTCCTCTTGCTCACTATCTTCCTCGTCTACCTTCATCATAATTCGGGGTAAAGGAGATAGCATCGCGCTGTTTTGACTGCTTTTGGTGTCTATATTCTCGTCCCAGTAGTGACCCTGCCGTATGATCGGCTTCAAATTCTGTCTCTTGGTCTCGTACAACGCGTACTTCTCCAATACCTTGTACCCGTGGCGCACCGCTTTCTCTACTGCTTTCAACTTCTTGTCTTTTACTTCAGCTATTCGCGACTCTTTCACTTTCCTTTCTATATCAAGCAGTGACTGCTCTAGCTTGGCTTCTTCCTGGGCGAGGTTTAATCTATCTAATAAATCTAATTTCTTCTTTCCAACTTTGGCAGTTGCTTTCACGGGAGTTGTTACCACCAACTCATCGTTCAATTTAGGGATTGGTTTTGATGATTTCAGTAATGTCGTCGATGGAATAGTAGGTGGTTGCTGGAAAAGGGACGATGGGGATGGCAGTATCGCGGGGATAGTCGTGGATTCAAGTGGGTTATTTGACTTCACTTTGGGTGATTTTTCTTCCGTAACTTTAGCCCCGTTTTTCTTTGCAACATCTTTTACATCATCTAATTTAACGGTAACTTCTCCGGTTACTCTGCTGTCGGTCATATGGTCCACTTTCTCCTTCATCCTACGCCTCAACGCTAAGGAGTCAACTTTAAATCCTTCTTTTGCTATTGTTTTCTCCAACAAATAATCGACCATTTGAAAGACTATCCAGTACATTATGTGCGTGGGATCGGTGATTCGAGGGCAGTAGAACTGGTCGCCGTTGAAGTAAGCAATCTCTATATCATCGATATTATCACTCATAAGAAAGTCAGAAGGCAAGGACCTTACCACCTTGCGCTGCATGTAATTACTGGCTTTGGGTCTATACGACGACGGGTAGATGTGCCGTATGCTCGTCGGCCGCCGCAGCGCCCTGGTGACCAGGAAGGACTTGGCGAAGTGCTTCGCTATCCTCTGCCAAAGGTACTCAATCTCTTTGAAGTCTTCGGGATCGTGATTTTTTTGACCTGGTTTTCGCAATGATTTTTCAAATTTTTCCAGTGTTTCTATACTAGATGATATCATTTTTAAATCGGGATTTTTGATCAAATTAACTGGTAAGCCGATCAACGGATCTATTAATTTGTTAAATTCTAGACGTGGAACAGATGAGATATTCAGCGCACCATCACTGGTGCTCGCGAGATTCATGACCCCCAACTTGAGGTCACGCTTCATCTCACTGTCAAATTTATGCAAAAATTCTTTCACTAAACTCGATTTGGCGCTGGCGTAAGTGACGTCTTGGTGCGTCACTTTTTTGGTGGCTTTGGACTTGATAATGCGCAGTTCAAGCAGGGATTTCTCATCGAAACAGTTGAGCATGATGTCTTTACCGAGGGCGTTGACGCATTCAATGATTTTTATAAAGTTATTCTCCTTTTCCTCTTTCCGCAGTTTTAATTCCATCTCTTGCTGTTGCTCGGATAATTCTTCATTTTGTTTTTTAAGTGTTATTCTCTTCTTCTCTTTTGGTGTGATAACTGGGGTAAACAGTGCCATAGAAATAACGGATTCTACAACGCCTGGAATAGCATTCATGTTATTCATAGTCTGAAGTACACAACACATATGACCTAATGCCAATGAAACAAACAGATATAGTGAATGCGGTTGAAAGCAATCAGTAGGTTCTTCCTTTCCTTTTGGTTTAGTTTCACGGCTAAAAGAATTTGTTTTTGCTTGGTCCTTTCTTTTATCACGACATGATCTTACTTGTCTGACAACATCCCTTAATATTTCTTTCTCCAACTCAAAGCATTTATTAAATATTTCAGACAATGGAAGAGTTGATTGATCGAATACATAGTTAGGATGTAATATGTCTAAATTTTTTTCCTTTAAATGCATGACAGCAATGCATTCTGAAAAAACAGTTGATAATAACGCAGCGCATTGATATACTGCTGCTGGATCAAAATGCGCAGAGACAGAATAATTCAATGATATTACAAATATACATCCAATTGTTTCAATTGTATTAGCATCACCATGAAATGAGTTTGATTGTGAACATCTCTCACATAATTGAGTTAAACGAAACGATGGCAGTGTAAGTGGTTTGCTCGTAGGATTAACCTTGATGAAAGATCCCAACATATGCGCTATCAAGATGTTGTCGAGCGGAGCGTATTCATTGAAAATTGGATCCCTTGTATCGACGATATTGTCCATTTCTAAGAATGATTACATGCACGTGCACTACGCATTTTCATGGAGTACCCAGCCTAGGATACGAGACATCGAATTCGGTGATTAATAACTCTGTTACCTAGCAAAAAGAATGTTGATTTTCGGATTTCTGATGTGAACTCTGAAATTCCACACCGAAATGGTGTGTCCCAAAAGAGAAAAGAAAAGAAGAGATATTCAGAGAATTTACCGGTTTTCATGTGGAGAAGAATTGAATAAAAGTCGCTGACTATTTACATAAGAAAATTACTTCCAATAGCTTCCTCGGATAATGTCCATAACAAATCTTTGGATGCAGCATCATTACACTCAGATTCTGGGGTATGTTTTACTGGCAAGCCTCTCATCCAACCCATCCCTTCGGTGGGCCCGAAGAAATCACCGCTTTGTACATTTTCGTCTAAAATCATTTTCAATAAAGGCATTGTACCATCTGCACATGATTGAGAAAACTTCATAAGTAAACTCAGAATACAAGGGGATGCACCTTCAACATCTGCTGAGGTTGATTGCAAATTGGTCGAACTTAATCCTGGATGGCATACTAAAGCTTTAATTTTTGAATCTTTCAGTTTCAAACGATCATGCAAAGCATAAGTAAATAAAATATTAGCTAGTTTTGTGTGGTGATAACGTTCAAATCTTGCGAAAAAGCTATCTCCGCCTAATGAACCGGCATTTTTCTGTAAATATTTTGCATCTAATTTCTTCCCTTTGCGCGCTTCACTTGAGTGATTTATAATTCGAGCATCTCCGGTAGATGCTGCAGCTTTTTCTAATAGTGGAAATAGCTCTGACGTCAATAGGAAATGAGCGAGGTGATTTGTATGCATTTGAATATCATAACCATGTGTAGTTTTGACATCTCTAAAAGCCATAATTCCGGCGTTATTAGCTAGTACATTAATGCCATTTGGAAATAATTCTTTTATTTTCTCAGCAGCACTTTTCACAGAAGTGAAATCATTCAGATCACAAACAATTGGCACAAAATTTCCAGAAGATATAGCCTTTAATTCAGCTTCAGCTTTGTCACTTCTTTCTGATTTACGATTTAGTGTAACAACTGTAGCTCCTTTCTCAAGACATACTTTTGCTGCTATAAATCCAGTGCCTGTCGTGGTTCCAGTAATCACAATAACTTTATTAGTATTTGGCAGTGCTGATACGAATTGAGGAAAATGTTTATCCTCTTTAGACGTTTTAACCAATGTTTTACTGCAACATGCACCCATTATAATGAGTTATTAGGTATTTCCGTGAAGATTTTTTGTAGGTGTGGAATGCCTTTCGGAATTTTTTTCCTTCGAAATTTAAAAGAAAGGGGAAGATCACCTAGAAGCTTACTCGCAGGATCAGGCAGTCGGAGCGAGACTTGGTTAGACCATTAGTTGATGCCATCAAATGGATCTGCTTAAGGAATGGATTGCAGGAGGGGTTGCGAACGCCGTAGCGTCTGCTGTATTACACCCTATCGACATCGCTAAAACAAAAATGCAAGTAAGTGCGCGACCTATTACATTACGGCGTTCATGTTATGAATTATACAAAGAAAGTGGTAGTTTTATTCGATGTTATAGACCTGCATTACATGCTAGTATTATTAGAGAAATGTTGTCCTCTGGCGTTCGTGCGGGATTTTACGTCAATGTTAGAGATTATTTATGTCTCAATGTCTTCACAAACGCCGATAGAGGTTCTTTGGCTCCCAAAATTTTTGCATCATTTATAACTGGCGCCATGGGCAGTATAGTTGCCAATCCTATTGATTTAATCAAAATTAGATTGATGTCAAATGTTGAAAAATATAATAATAGCATTTACACAGCATTTAAGACAGTAGTTTCCGAGGAAGGTGGCGTGCTTTCTTTATACAAAGGATTGTTACCTTCAACAGCTAGAGCCATGGCAATCGCAGCTGGAGAATTGGCAACGTATGATTTTACTAAAAATTTAATTAAACAATTCACGGGCGAGAAAGAAAGTACCAAATTACACGTGGTAACCTCACTGATCACCGGATTTGTGGCCGCGGCAGTTGCTGCGCCATTCGACATGATCAAATCAAGGGCTATGAACGATACTAAAGACAAGTTTTCGATCAGAATCTTCATAAATGTTGTGAAGAACGAAGGTTTTAATGCATTATACCGCGGTTTCTTGCCCAGCTGGTTTCGCCTAACCCCACACGCTATCATCTGCTTTCCCCTTTTTGAATTTATACGCAACGACTTGTTAGATATTGGATACTTGTAGATAGATTAAAATTACAACATGGCATAAAATATTTTGTTTTACATTACTTTTTTGATTTTCTACTATTTGATGGAGTCCTTTTAACGGCAGCTTTACGAGTATTAAAGCTTTGTGTACGAGTAATTTCAACTGGAATATCAACTCCTAAACTTGAGTTAATACCAAATATTCTTACACGATGCATCTCGGGAATCTTTGCTATAATACAAATTAAAAAGATTCCAATATTCGTTACGCATGAGTTAGGTTCATAGTTTGAGAAATGGCAAGCTGACCATGCTATTACTGTTGGTGCTAACATCAAGAATTTTTTCGTCACTGTCCATGGAATACCACCATCTATTTGTTCAAATAAAGTTAAGTGATTATACTCCCCTTGATTTGAGTCATCTGGGCAACCTTTTATCCAATGGAAAAAGATGAATGTTAAAACCCCATGAATTACGTTGAGACTAGTCCAACATGTCTTAGGATCGTGACCAGATAAGTGAAGTATGCCCCAAGTTAAGAAACAAAAAAATATGTAGCAGATAAATGTAAATCTTCCTGACATCCAGTCGATGTTCTTGTTGGCATACAGATCATACTCTGCTGATGCATGTGAGTCGTAGTCACGACCGATTTGAGGAGAGAACTTCTCCATTCGCTCTTAAGTTCTTTCTTTCTAGTTCAATCTTTCTTTTCTTAGGAATCCTTTTTGGAGCGTTTTGGACCCGGTCCAGTACGTACCTCGTTTGTTACTTGTTTAAAAGAGCACCAATCGACGGAGGATTGGTTAGTGCCAATAGCGACTTGCTTTTGAGATTTTATAATTATTCAATATATACAACTTGAGAGTTGTGACATGTATGCCTTTATGGTGCAAGACAATAGATGATAGAGATCGGTAACCAGTGCTAGCAGCAGCACTGTAGCTATATATTGTCACCACTTTATGCCATTATTTGATGAATAGAGATGCTACCGGCGATCAGGACCGCAATTTTTTAAAGGTTGTACACGCTTTGTATACCGTGAATTGCATCAGGTGGTTTAGTAAGGCAAGATGCCGATGGGTGAGGACAACATCCGGCTCAAGATCAAGGAGATCGAGACCGAGTATGCCAGGACTCAGAAGAATAAGGCGACAGAGACTCATTTAGGTATATTAAAAGCAAAGTTATCTAAATTAAAACGTGAATTATTGGAGGTACAAAGCACTAGTAAGAAGGGTGGAGGTGCTGGGGAACGAGGCTTTGAAGTCAGTAAAAGTGGAGATACTCGTGTGGGTTTAGTGGGCTTTCCTTCAGTTGGTAAATCTACATTATTAACCAAGTTAACTGGAACATTTTCGTTAGCAGCGGGATATGAGTTTACCACATTAACAGCTATACCTGGAACGATGCATTATAGAGGCGCAAAGATACAAATTCTAGATTTACCTGGTATTATTGAAGGTGCGAAGGATGGTAAAGGTAGAGGTAGACAAGTATTAGCTGCAGCATTGACATGTAATGTTATATTGATTGTATTAGATGCTGCAAAACCTGTCACACATAAATTAATTATAGAAAAAGAACTTCATGGATTTGGCATAAGACTCAACCAATCTCCACCTGATATACTGTTTAAACGTAAAGAAAAAGGACCTATAAATTTCCAAGCGATGGTACCACAGTCTATATTAACGCCCCAATTAGTTTTCTCTATTTGCAAAGAGTACCGCATCAATAGTGCCGATATATTTTGTCGCTGCGACGCTACAGTGGACCAACTCATAGATTGCATCGAAGGAAACCGCAAGTATATTCCTGCTATCTATGTGCTGAATAAGATTGATCAGTTAACCATCGAAGAGTTAGATATTATTGACCAACTACCACATCACGTGCCTATTTGCGCGGCGCATGAGTGGAACTTGGAAGAGCTGATGGAGAATATCTGGGAGTATACCAAGATGTTGAGAATATACACGAAGCCAAAAGGCCAAGTGCCAGATTATGGCGCCCCTGTTGTGCTCCACGATCACTCGCCGTCTATTGAAAACTTTTGTAACAGATTGCACAAGCAGTTGATGCTGCAGTTCAAGTACGCGTGGGTGTGGGGCTCGAGTGTTAGACATCAACCGCAAAAGTGTGGAAAAGAGCATATACTTGGCGACGAGGATGTGGTTCAAATTGTGAAGAAGATTTAGGCGTCGCTCGTCGCGAGAATAAATATTGTGTCTGCATCTGTAATGTAATCATTGGCGATAATATAATTAATTTACATTCAAGTTACACCGCTAGCGTGGGTTAATACGTGTTGAATTGGGGATGGGTTGGCACCTTGGATCCTTTCAAATTAACTAATCGATTTAATGCGTTCATATATGCTTGAGCTGATGCAACTATGACATCAGTGTTGGCACTTCTACCCACGAGGATGCGAGAGGTCTCCATGTCTTGCAGTCTAACGGTTACTTCGCCTAATGCATCTATTCCTGCGGTTACACTCGAAACCGTGTACTCTAACAATTTAACTGACGATTCTGTGACCGTGGTCTGGCTTCTAATGGCTTTGAAGCACGCATCTACGGGGCCTGTACCAGTGCAGGCCAAGGTCGTCTCTACGTTGTTTACATCATCTCTTATCGTCGCGGTGGCTGTGGGAGTGGATTGATCGCCACACAGGACCTGTATTCTTATCATCTTATACCTATCTTGCAAGTCCATTTGTATCTCGTCGTTCACGATACTCTCCAAGTCGGCGTTGGAAATCTCCTTCTTCTTGTCCGCAAGCTCCTTGAAGCGAACGAATGCTCTATTCAACTCATCATCATTTAAGGTGTAGCCAAGTTCACTCATTCTCGAGCGGAAAGCGTGGCGACCGGAGTGTTTCCCCAAAACGATGTTGTTGTCCGACAGACCGATGGACTCGGCGTCCATGATTTCGTAGGTTCGCTTGTTCTTCAGTACACCGTCTTGATGGATACCAGATTCGTGAGCGAATGCGTTTGCACCAACAATTGCTTTATTTGCTTGCACCACCATGCCGGTCACGGAGGACACCAGTCTACTTGTCCTGGATATTTCCTTCGTGTTGATGTTGGTCAGCGCGATGTCAGAGTCAACGGGTCTACCAAAAAACTTATTATAATACGCCTTGCGCACATGTAATGCCATTACTAACTCTTCTAACGCAGCATTGCCGGCTCTCTCACCGATGCCATTGATTGTGCACTCCATTTGTCTCGCTCCGCCTTCAACTGCCGCCAAAAAGTTTGCTACTGCCATACCCAAGTCATCGTGACCGTGCACCGAAATAGTAACACCATCAACGCCTTTGACATTTTCTCGTAATGCTTTAATCAATTGATAGAATTCTGCGGGTGTGGTGTAGCCGACAGTGTCGGGCACATTGATGGTAGTAGCGCCGGCAGCAATCGCGCGCGAATAAACTTCGTACAAGAATTCTGGATCGGATCTTAATGCGTCCTCACCAGAGAATTCGATGTCATCACACAATGATTTTGCTAGTGAAACAGTTTCTGTAGTAATATCAAGTACTTCATTGCGGTTTTTCTTTAGTTTGTGTTCCATGTGAATATCAGAAGTGGCGATAAATGTATGAATACGAGGAAATTTGGCGAATTTAATGGCATCATAACACGTAGTTATATCCTTTTTAAGTGCGCGAGCAAGTCCACAAATAATTGGTGGATTTTCTACATTTCCAACAATCTGCGCAATCTTGCTAACCGCATCGAAGTCACCTAAAGATGCAATTGGAAAGCCAGCTTCAATAATATCAACACCTAACTTAGCTAATTGCTTTGCAACTGCAATTTTTTCATCAGCATTCATGGTACATCCAGGGGATTGCTCCCCATCTCTGAGTGTGGTATCAAAGATCTTCACCCTAGCAGGGTCTCGACCAGTGTATAAATCATGCTTCGTAGGTTTCACTGTGACAACCGAAGGATGAATATAACCACCAACAGAGAGCTTTTCCATGTCCACCTTGGATGCGCGTAGGAACGCATGGTGTTGCAAGCGTATACTAGATGGTCCTTGATATGCATCAGCACAAAAGCATAGGGCAATCAACAATGCAAGGAACAAACTCGTCATTCCTTGCCTCTTTGTTCCTTCCTTTTCTCTTTTGCTTTGCTTGCTTGCGTAATTTTGAAGGAATGCGATGGGCCCGTGCGGCCCTCCGTCTCATTTAGAGGTAACTTTATAAAGCAAATAATGATCAATAACATCGATGAAATAATCTCTTATTACTTTGTAAAAGCCGTATAAAGTAACAAAAATCAATAATCAAATAAAATATCTATATAAGTTATACTGAGGGCTTATTACAACAAAATATAAAGTACCTATTAGTCCTGCGAATGCTTTAACAAATGATTCATCCTACTGAATACAATAGTACGACATCACAAGATGTTATGTTGGTGTTGTTAGCCTACGAAATATTCCATTGACGATTGATTGTTCTTGGTTTAGCAGTGTATTGCAAGAGCATTATTAGATAGATGTATTAGTCAGCGTAGACCCTACTTTCTTGGCAGGTACAGGTCTCAATCCGTATGATATTATTCATATTGTGACAGAATAAAACGAGTATGAAGCATTGGGTTGATAGAGAATCAAGTTACAAATAAACACAAATCACAATAGTTTCACTCACTCTTCATTATGTTGCTATAGTTGGGATAGGCGTTAATATTAGGCTTTTCGTTATATATTTTGTTGATTTCTAATCATTGATTACTATTGTTTTTTTTTACATATTCTCTTCGCAATCTCTCTACCTTCGTCAGCAATACCACCACAATAACTCATATTCAAGGATTGCAATTGAGGGCACCCATTCGCCAGTGCTTTGATTCCCTCGTCGGTAATAAAACGGCAATAACTAATATTCAAGGATTGCAATTGAGGACACCCTCTAGCCAGTGCTTTGATCCCTTCGTCCGTAATAATACGGCAATAACTAATATTCAAGGATTGTAATTGAGTACACCCAGTCGCCAGTGTTTTGATTCCTTCGTCTGTAATGCTACCACAACCACTAATATCCAAGGATTGCAATTGAGGGCAGCCAGTCGCCAGTGCTTTGATTCCTTCGTCAGTAATCTTACCACAATATTTAATTTCCAAGGATTGTAATTGAGTACACCCAGTCGCCAGAGCTTTGATTCCTTCGTCGGTAATATTATAACAATAACTAACATTCAAAGATAGTAATTGAGTACAGCCAGTCGCCAGTGCTTTGATTCCTTCGTCAGTAATATTATCACAATATCTTATATTCAAGTATTGTAAATAAGGACACCCAGTCGCCATAGTCATTAGTACAAAGTCATCATCAACAAATTGATTTTCCCAAGATATCACTCGAGCATTCCTTATTATTATCCAGTTCAATATTCCTTTCCTAAGAGTTATGTCCCAAAACTCATTTCGCTCTACTTTCACATTCCTTATCTTTAATGCGTCCAAATAACTATACCTCATACTACGGTTTAATAAAGCATTATCAAATCTACCCACATCATACCAACCCAAATATTCAATAATATTACAAAATATCGTATCAGGCAAGTCAGCAAATGATGT
>JACCDO010187732.1_pt1 | contig 42275 bp, 33 predicted proteins | sample 7446101 | NCBI WGS metagenome assembly JACCDO01 (sample SAMN15323440, study PRJNA562643) | freshwater metagenome | isolation source: river surface water | place: USA:Blue River Watershed | collected 2017-08-16 | reverse complement strand
TTAATTTATACTTATAAAAATTTAAAGTTTAATCAAATTAAATTACCAATTTATCCTATTTGGGATGGTACTACCAAATTTATAAAGTTACTAAAAAAAATAGAAAAACATGTTAGAATGAATATTATATGTGAAAAAGGTATCTTTGTTAATTCTATTGAAAAAGCAGATAATTTAACAACAATAAAAATGAATGTTACACAAAATGTTAAAATTAGTTCACCTATTTACACATCACTTAGTGAACTTAAAGTTAATGGTGAAGTTGAAACAATGTGTTGTATTTCTTATATTTGGATTAAAAAAAATAGTTATGGGTTGTCATTAACATGTTATCAAATTAAATATACACCAAGAATTGATGAACTTGATGTAGATTTTTTTGATGTTAAAAAAAATGATTATAAAAATGAAGTTAAAACTAAAGAAATTGTTACTGTACCAAAAAAAGATATAGTTAATGCCACAATTGTTGATACACCACCTGTTAATGTTAAACCAATGATGTTTCTTTCTTCTTCAATATTATCTGATGCTATTACTAAATTAAATAAAGTAAAAAACTAAATTAAATAAAGTATTTAAAGTCCTGATAAAAATTTTATTCCAGGAATTGATGATAAAATATTACTATTTCCACTACCAGGTATTCCTGCAACAATACTATTATTAGTTGTACTTATCATACCAGGTGCTGTTATAATTGGTGAAGCAGTTACAACATTTGTTGGTTGTAAATTTAGAGATGATAAATTTAATGGTAACCCCATACCAACTATTTCAGATGAAGTACCATCATTATGTTCTTTATAAATTGGTTGTATAGCACTATTAGAAGGATATACTGTATAACCAGTATCTTTATTTATTTCAATACCTATTTTATTTTTGTTATCACGATTATAGTAATTTATAGATGCATTATATCTATTAGTTTGATCAGCAACAATCATATTTCTAATTTGATTATTATAGTTTACTTTAACAAACATTTTAATGGCTTCTGCTAAAGTATCACCTTCTATTTGAGTAAAATAAGGAGATAAAACTTGATAATACATATAATATAAACTATAAAAATTATTTTTAAAGTTTTTATTATATCTTTAATACAATTGAAATTTTATTGACATTTAAAAAAATTGCATATTAATAACATTAATACTAAAAACTTATTATTATGGATATGAACGACTTTTTAAACAATAAAAGAAAAGGTACTATTGTATTTGACTCAAAAAACTTTATTGATGAACTTAAAGTAACAGCAATTAAAAAACTAGAAGAAATGTTTCAAGATATTAGAGGTGATCAATTACAAGGTGCTCTTAAAAACTTTAGCAAAAATATGACAAAACTACTAATTGTATTTGAAAATATGCCAAAAAATAAACAATTAAAAGGAATGCACAAAATTTCTCTTGATGCTGTTAAACTTGAAATTAAAGTTTGCATTGATTTTATTGAAGAATTTTTTAAAGCAAAAAAATCTAATAAAAAATTATCTTTTACTAAATTTTTATCAAATGAAAAAAATAAAGTTGATGAAGAAAATGATTCAAACACAAATAAAAAAAATAAAAGAAGAAGAACTAACTCTAAAGATTTAAATAATAAAAAAGATTGTAATGATGAAGATTATGATGAAGAAGAAGAATATGATGAAGAAGAAGAATATGGTGATGATGAAGAAGATGAGGAAGATGAGGAAGATGAAGAAGAATATGATGATAATGATGATGATGATGATGATGATGATGATGATTATTTTGATGATGATGAAGATGATGATGACATTAATCAAAGAAAAATGGACAGAATGTTAAACAAACCTGGATTAAATACTGAACAAAACAAAGATTTTATGAAAGAACTTGTAAAAACATCAACATCAGATACTAACAGCATTTTATTTGAATATTTTGCATCATTAAATAAAAAAGATAAAGACAAAAACTTAAAAATGTTAAAAGAAATTAATGGATATTATTCTAATGACAAACCATTATTATTTAAAATTATTATGTTAGATATTCCTCTTAGTCAAAAAAATTATATTTTAAAAAAATACTTATCATTAGTTGCATCTAGAGGTGAAAGTACTAAACTTAAAAATTGGATTGATTCTGTAATGACAATTCCTTTTGGAATTTATAAAGGTACTGATTCTAAAAAATATACTGCTCCACAAATTAAAACATTTTTAGATACTATTCAAAAAACTATGGATTCAGCTGTATGGGGTCATGATGAAGCCAAAAGACATATTATTCAAATTATGGGTCAAAATTTTAGAAATCCTAATGCTAAAGGTAATATGATTGGTATTTATGGACCACCTGGTAACGGTAAAACAACTTTAATTAAAGAAGGTATTGCTGCTGCAATGGATAGACCATTTGTTTTCATTTCATTAGGTGGTGCCACTGATGCTTCATTTTTAGAAGGACATTCATACACTTATGAAGGTTCAATTTATGGCAGAATTGCTAATGCATTAATTACATCTAAATGTATGAATCCTATTCTTTATTTTGATGAACTAGATAAAATTAGTCAAACTGCTAAAGGTGAAGAAATAACTAATCTTTTAGTTCACTTAACTGATCCAGTTCAAAATAATCATTTTAGAGATAAATACTTTCATGGTATTGACTTAGATCTTTCCAAAGCAACAATGATTTTCTCTTTTAACAATCCTTCTTTAGTTGACAAAGTATTAATGGATCGTATTACTACTGTTGAAACTAAATACTTGTTAGTTAACCAAAAAGTTCACATTGGCAATAATTATTTATTACCTGAAGTATTAAAAGAAGTTGGGTTAACTAATAAAGACATTGTTATTAGTGATGCAATTATTAGATTCATCGTTGAAAAATATACTAATGAAGGTGGAGTTAGAAAATTAAAATCATTGTTATACAATATTGTTAGAGAACTTAATATTGCTAACTTAACAAAAAATAAAATTGATAACAAAAATATTGTTTTTCCATATCATGTTACTGAAGATAATGTTAAAACTTTATTCAAAAATAAACATGAATTTGAATATGATAAAATTAACAAAGAAGCAAAAGTAGGTATTGTTAATGGTTTATATGCTACTACCCTTGGTGTTGGTGGTGTATTACCTATTGAAACTGTTTGGATTCCTACTAATAATCCTTTAGAAATTAAAGCTACTGGACATTTAGAACAGGTTATTAAAGAAAGTACACAAGTTGCTTGTAGTTTAGCATGGAACTTACTTTCAACTGAAACACAAGATGACTTGTTAAAACAATGGAAAGACAAACCTAAAGGTTTCCATTTACATTGTCCTGATGGTTCTACACCTAAAGATGGACCTAGTGCAGGTGCTGCTTTAACTTTAGCACTATATTCAATGTTTACAAATAAAAAAATTAAACATGATGTTGCATTAACTGGTGAAATTAATCTTCAAGGTAATGTTACTGCTATTGGTGGTCTTGAAGAAAAAATGGAAGGTGCCAAAAGAGCTGGTGTTAAACTAGTATTATATCCAAAAGAAAATCAAAAAGATGTTGACAAAATTAAAGAAAGAAACAAAGAACTTTTCCAAAATGGATTTAATATTAAATCAGTTGAAACTATTTATGATGTTATTAATAATGCCATTATTTCATAAAATTATTTTAGTATAATTATTTTTTATATCTTAATTTATATAATGTTTCAAGATAGAAATAATTTAATTATTATTACTCTTGTTGTTTTATTAGTTCTTTTTATTAATATGAACAACCATACTGATGAATCATTTTCTAATACTGCAAAAATTCCTGTTGATTTAGAAAAAAGTAATTTTATAAATTTTTGTCAAGATATTGATTACGATGAAAATAGTAAAGTAATGACTGCTAACTGCTTAACAAGAGATGGCTCCGGACATACACCACAAACATATTCATTTATGGAACCTTGTAAAATTTTAAATTTTAATAAAAACAGACAAGAATTCCAATGTTTATCCCAAAGCTAAAAATTATTATTTTTTTTAATTTTAATTGAAAATTAAAAAATTGAATATATAACTTATTTAATATTTTTTATTTATATTATGGAATACACATTATATGTTGATGTATCTGGTTCAGTAGGTGGTTTTACTAATTATTGGAATCAGGTAGAAAAAGTATATAACAATTATAAAAATCAAATTAACCAAATTTATGTTTGGGATGACAAAATTCAACTATCTACAAAATCCAATTTTGAATCATTAATTAACAGAAAATATGGTGGTGGTGGAACATCTCCATATTTAATTGCAAAAAATTTAACACAACAAAACATTAAAAAAAATATTATTATTTTTACTGATGGAGATGTTGGTGATCATGATGTACAAAAAGCTGATAATCATTTAGGTTCACATCAAATTGATAATGTTGAATGTTATATTATTGGAAAAAGTAATGCTAATTTAAGTGTCACTTGTCCTTTTACTAGAAACAATGATTCAACTGTTTATTGGACAACTGATAACACTGAATTAACTAAACAAGTTTTTACTAAACCAGATCCTCAATTTATTAACACTATAGATTTAATTAATCTTGAAACTTTTAATGAAAAATATTCACAACTTGAATCTTATATCATTGCTAAAAACATGGGTAAATCAGGTGATTCTTTTCTTAAGGAAAAACTAATTAAACTTAAAAAGAAATTAGCTAATGAACTTGCAATGCAATCTAATATAGGTAACAATTATGGTTTAAAAATAAGACAAATGTTAGAGTTAAATGACTTTGATTCTGCCTTAGCAATTGCTAAGAATATGAATTTTGAATATTTTGAATCTGACATTGGAATGGAAATTGAAAAGAAAGTAGGATATTTAATTAATTTGTGTGGTGACTTACGTGGTCAATATTCAATTAATCAAATTAGATCTAATCGTATGCCTACTGCAGAAAATGTTAAAAAAGAAACATCTACTGAAGTTGAAGTTGAAATTAATGATTTAATATCAAAACCGGTTGAATGCCCAATTATGATGGATACTGATGTGCCACAAATTATGATTGTTAATACAGGTGAACCGGTTTTAGCTAATCTTGAAAAACATATTGTTGATGATATTATTTCATGTCCTCTAAGAATTTTAAACTATCCTGTTGTTGTTGCTAAATTAAAACCATCTATTTCACAATGGACGGGTATTCAAGTTAATCAACATTTAGATGTTAATCCTTTTACTAAACAAGAACTTTTAGGAACTATTCCATTAGGTTCTTGTTCACAACATGTTGATTGTGGCAACTATACTATTTCTAAACTCTTTACTTCTGGTAAATTACTTGGTAATTTAAATATGTATTGGGCTGTTATTTGGTATTTAATTAAACAAAATACTTGGGAATATTTATCTGATATTAAAGATCAAGTTACTGAACATCTTATGTATCGTTTAAAATCATCAAATACGTTTGCTTCATTAACTGGATTACCACAATATGTTTTAACTAAAGTTCCTACTGATGTTGCTGTTTGGTATTGTGTAAACTCATGTTTACTAAATCCACCAACTGATAGAGATACTTGTCGTCTCCATTTATTCAATATGCAACCAATGTTAGAAATGTTAAAAGAATTAAATTATCCAATTTCTGATAAAACTATTCAACAAATTAATAGAACCCAAGTTTTAATGTCAATGTTATCTATTTGTAAAAAAAATAATGAACAATTTAGAAATAAAATGACTTGTTTAGTTCAAAATGCCATTAAAATTAATTTGGATCAAGTTCCTGATTATGTTAAAACATGTGAAGGAAATTTACAATGGATTCCTACTGATGGAAGTGCTTGTCAAGAACAAATTGATGAAATTCTTGAAACTTTACCTAAATTTTATTTGAACCTTTCTGTTAATGAACTTGTTGGATTAAGTAAAATGGTTAATCCACAATTATCTGCATCTGCTATTCAATTATCACCTAATTGGGAACCAGAACCAACAACTCCTGTTATTAATTGGTCTCTATATAGTTTAAATAACATTCAAGTTCCAACTGATGAAGTTCAAATTTGTCCTTATACTTTTAGACCTTATTATACAATTAAATATAATGGTATAGAAACATCATGGGTTGAAAAAGTTAGTAAACAAATTGGTCCTATTGACCAAGTATTTTCTGGATGCAAAAGATTTATAGATTTTATCTATAAATATAAAATGTTTCCTAATTTTTCAAGTTTTATATTATTTTGTTACAATAGATATAAAACACAATATTCAACACCAACATTACCATTTACTATGTCACAAATTGCTCTTGATGTTTTAACATATTATACTCCTATTTCTAAAATAGTTCAAGACAAAAATATAGATTTTGACCAAGTTATTAAAATTTTACAATCTTCTTGTTCCATTGAAAATAGAATGAAATTAGAAGCAGAATATAAAAAAGATACTGCTTATATAAAAATTGAAATCTAAACTAATTATTACTTTATTTTAACTATTTATGGAATATTATAATGATGTTAAAAATAATGAACAAATATTTGTTTCAGATAATGATAATGAAATATATTTTAATGGTCCCGTAAATTACATTTCAATGTCTAACCTAATTAGAGAGTTAAATAAACTTGAAGCTAAAATTTTAAAAGAATCAACTAAACTTAAAAGAAAATTGGCTGATATGTTAAAAGATGACAAAGAGTTTGAAAATTCTGAACCAAAATATTGTAACATTAAAATTAAAAGTAAACCTATTAAATTATTTATTAGTTCTCACGGTGGTTCTGTTTACCAAGTATTAGGTGCTTTTGATTCTATTAAAAAATTAAAAGTACCTGTTCATACCATTTGTAAAGGTTTTGTTGCTTCTGCAGGAACTATTTTAAGTTTAGCCGGTGAGAAAAGATTTATTACACAAAACTCATACATGTTAATTCATCAATTAAGATCTAGCATGTGGGGTAAATTTGAAGAATTAAAAGATGACTTTGAAAATTGTCAAACATTAATGAAACACTTAAAAAAAATATATATTGAAAACACTAAACTAAAAGAAGATGAACTTGATGAAATTCTTAAAAAAGACATTTCTTGGTCCGCTGAAATTTGTCTTGAAAAAGGATTAGTTGATGAAATTATTTAATTTTTATTAATACATTATCTAATCCAATAGTTTCATACCATTGAGTCCAATCACCCAATATTCTTATTTTAGATATATTTTTTAATAAATAAATCATTTTCTCTTTTGTTAATTTATCATTTTCTAAATACCAACCTCTATTTTCATTTAATATTAATATAAAATTTTTTATTTTACCATCAAAATTTATTAAAGGATAATATAATTTCATTTTACATTTTTCACACCATAACTCTATTAAATTTCCATTTGTATTTTTATTATTAAAATTACCTGCATATGATACAAGTGTAAACTCTATTGTACCATCATATGCAATACTTAAATCTCCATAATATTTTTCTGGAGCTTCAAAGTACCATAAAGAATTATCATTTTCTCCATATTTATTAATATTAATTAAATCATCATGCCCAACTATATATCTATCATTATATGGCATATATGTTGATCCTTTATTATAATGTCCAACTATTTTCCATCCATCATTATTTAATAAAAAATCACTTTTTACTATAATACCATCATATGGTACAACTGTTATCATATCTAAATTATAATGAAATGTATCAACTAAATTGTAATTATTATATTTATAATAAATTCTATTATTTGATCCAGTAACAAGTGTATTTGAATTACTTATTAATGTACCTTTAATTGGTTGATAACCATAATTACTATATACATGTGATAGTTGATATATTTTACCAAATTTTGGTAAAGAATTAATATATACTAATTTGTCTATTGTTTTTAATTTAATAACTGCATCACCAGTTTTATTAACTTTAATAACATAATTTGTACTAAGTGTTAATTTTGTTATTACTAATAAAAAAAATAATTGTATAATCATAATACTTTATAATTATATTATTATTCTAAATGTAAATTATCGTTCATCTCTAATTTCTTTTTTTGTTATTTTTATTATTTCATTTATATTTGTTAAAACACCAGTATCAGTTAGTCTTGTATTTTTATAGTTATTATTAATTTTATCTTTTATTATTTGAATGTATTTATTTTTAATTTTTTCTGATTTAAATGAATTATTTTCATATATAACTATATCTTTTTTTGGTGTTAAACAAAAATTTACTAATGTTTTACACATACTATTAAATATTTCTAAATCATCATTTTCATCATTTTCATAATCACTATCCTCTAAAAAACATTCTATTTCAGGATAATATCCTCGTATTATTGGAAATTCACAATATGATATTCCATTTTTATGTTCTATTTCTAAATAAATATAAATATAATAATCACACCCCATTGCATAAATATATAGTATTTCTTTATTTGTATTTTTAATTATTTAGTACTATTTTTTAAACATCTATGACCATTTTTATTTATATATTTTTCATTAAATTTTCTTATATTAACATCTTCTGATTTTTCAAACCCATCCCATGTTTCTACAATAACACCATTTGCAATAATAGTATCATTATAAAAATTTGTAACTTGTAAATTATAATATTCTATTTTGTTAAAATTTAAATCTTTTTCTAATTTTAATAATCTATTATCAGAAGCAATAAAATAATCTTCAACTAAAATGCTATGACCTGGTGATAAATACAAGTTTTCAAATGCACCAAAAGTACCTTTTTTAATTACAAATGGACAATTTTCATTTATACCTATAACATTATAATGTGTTTTTTTTTGAACTTTAGTAATGCGATTATCATGTGTTAATAATTGATCACCAACAAATATATCTTCAATTAATTTATAACTATTATCATGCATTAATATTTTAGTTCCTTTCATTAAACAAGGAATATCTGAAACAGCAGCTTCTACATAACCAGTTGTATTATTAATTCCAAACGCAGGTAATATACTAACAGTATTAAATGTGGGTGTTAATGTTACTAATGTAGAAGCACCGCCTGCAGGTGTATTATTTATTGTAGATAAAGTTGTACTAGGTATTATCATTTGAAATAAACAAGATGTTGCAGTAGATGGAATTACATCATTTCTTTTATTTATATCATAAAGTGAAAAGTTTGTATCTACTGTATTAAACATTGCATAAACACCAGGAGTACTAGAAGTAACTGGTAAAATTACGTTCCAATAATTACAATAAACAAATGATGTATTTTGAGAAGAAACACTGTTATAACCATGTGATGTTTCAATATAGTTTGGTGCAACACTGTCAATTGATGAATCAGGTAAACCACCAATACCAAATGTTGATGTTATAGTTATATTTGCATTAAATTCTAAATTTGCAATAGTTGGATTAAGATCAGGTGCTGATTTAGTTGTTGTTGCATTAAATTGAACAACAGCTAATTTTGGTGACCATACCTTATTAGTATTGATATTTAATGAAAATAAAAACATAAATGCATCATTTGCTAAACTACCTATACTTGTTAAGCTTACAAAACTATTAGAAATTTCAGCCCATGTACTTCCTCCTGCTGAATAACGTAATCCAATTTCAACATCTGCACTATTATTTGTTCTTCTTACTAAACAAACTTGAATACCATTTGAACCTGTACCTGAACCAAAATGTAATATTGTCATGTAAGTAAATGGTGATGCACTTGTTAAATTATATTGTGCTGTAACATCTTTAAACGTAAAAACACCTGTAAACGATACAAAATTAGAATTAGTTGGTTTTACTAAAATACGCCACTTTTGATCATTTGCTGTTAATGTAGGTATTTGACTGTATGCTGGGAGAAAAAGTTTGTTAATAGACATTATTATTATGTAAGAAAATTAAATTAAAAAACCATATTTTTGTTTTTATGTAAAAATTTATTTAATATTTCACTAAATTCATTAATTACAAGATTTTTATAATTCACAGGAATGAAATCAAAATTTATAAGTTTTATATTTTCATTATATTTTTCTTCTATTTCTTTATTATCTTTTATAAAATTTTTAAATGTATCAATTGATTCAACTAACTCTTTTTTTAGTTTAACAGGAAATTTATTTGGAAATATACTTGAAATACAATCTGATTTATCACCGAGTAATATTTTCTTATGTAGTTCTAGTTGTGCTTGTTCTTTAGTAAATACAACTGGTTTTTTTGTTTTATAATTTATAAAACTAACATTCTCTCTACCTAATTGATAAAAATCTTGATCCCCAGACATTATAAATACATTTTTTGTTTCAAATTTTTCTTCAATATATTTTGCAACTAGACCAATTACATCATCTGCTTCTAATTTATCAAGTCTAATTTTAAAAACATTATTATGATCTTTTAATATTTTTGGTATTAAGGTATTATATGTATATTTAAATACTGGTTTAAAATTATTTTTTAGTGAAAGATCTAATCTTTCAGCTTTATAATCACATTTTAAATCTGTAGTTCTCCATACTTGTTCTTTGGGTGTATCCATGCAAAAAATAATTAATGCTTTATTAAATACTTTTTTCCCTACTGTTTTTTCTATTTTGGCTAAATACATTTTTTCGTATTTATCCATAAACTCTTTATTCTCAATCCAATTGTATTCTGGATTGTTAAAATTTTCTTTGTATAAATCTGGATTAACCATCGACATCCATTTTAGTGTAGCAAAAAACCGATGAAAAGATGTATATGATGTGTCAATTAGAATAACATTATCTATTAATATTGTATTAGCATTTTTAGCTTTACTCATAATTATAGAATTCTATATAAATGAATATATATTTCAATTTTCTATATATAAAAATATAATCGTTATTATATTAATGACCGATATTAGTGGCAATATAGGAACAAATGATCAAGAAAATATATTTAAATTTGAAAATTTCAATTTTAAAGACATTGAAACAAACGTATATACATTAAAAATTAACTCAAAAAGTCGAAATTTATTATTAGAACCTAATCCTTTTAATTTTGAACTAACATTTAATGAAAATCCAGACCCACAATATAGAAAAGCAATTATTCCAAATAAATTTGATCATATAAAAAAAATACAAGTTGCACAAATATTAGTTCCTAGATTTATTCCTAGAGAATATATGGGTGAAGCTTTTAATGGTATTACTCCTATCTTAAATAGTAATAACACAATTACATTATCATATTATCCTGGTATTAATATTAACAATACATTTATTAATGTTATTCATACTGATAATACTACTTCTAAAATTGAAGTACTTGAATTAGTTGATCTTAATAATAAAAAAATATATCTTGTATCATTACAATATAATAATCCTTATTATTTATCAAGATATATTAATATTAAATCAGATATATTTAGTTATTTAAATATTAATGACAATATATATCCTATTACAAATATTACTGGAACAATGATCGAATTAGGTAACACCACTAATTTCCCATTACCACAGTTTACAAATAATAGATTAATTATTGGCGACTATTATAAAAATGTAACTTTTGTTGACACAGATGGTAATTATATTATGTATGGTTATGATTCAATATTAAAAAGTCAAGTTATTTATGTTTTTCATACAAACCATCTAAATTATCAATATATTTTTCCTGGTCAATATTTAGAATATTTAATTATTAATGAAGCTGATAAAACATATATTGATAGAAAATTATTTAAAATAAGTAATATTGTTATTGATTTAATTAATAAAAACTTACCACAAACAATTAATAATACTGTTGTTAAATTTGTTGGATTGTGGACAGATGGGTTTCCTTCAAACTATGTACAAGGAAATATTTATAATGTTTTACAACCAGGAACTTCATTAAGAATAAGTCAATTTAATTTTGGTGTTCGTGATTTATTAGATGATAAAATATTTTATTTAAGTATGTCACCTTATGTCCCTAATAGATTAGTTGCAACTGAACAAGAAATTAATGATACATTTGGTGTATTTTTTCCTTCTACACAATCAAAAGATTATTTATATTTAAGGGGTGATGCATTTGAAAACTATAGTGTTTCTAACTTACAAACAACTAACAATAAAATTAAATTCTCTTTATTAGATTCTAATTATGAACAAGTTGGTACTATTTATAATAAATATTTTAATTTATATAAACCATCATCTAGTATGACAGTTAAATCATATTTACCAAATATACCCGATATTACCATCATTATGAAAATAGAACAAATTGAAAGAAGAAATGTAATACAACCATATGTGTAAAAATCATAGTGTTTAAATAAAAAGTTCAAAAAATTTTTCAAAAAAAAAAAAAGATTTTATAAAGTGAACTTCACTTCACTTTTTCACTTTATAAAAATCATTTAAGGATATATTTTCTATATTAAAATATAATGAACGTTCACTCAGATAGATACAATTGTAAAATTTGTAATAAAGCATATGCTAGTGCAAGTAGCTTATGGAATCACAACACAAAATTTCATACAAATAAAAAGTGTATAGATAAGTATGACGATAAGTATAAGATAAGTAAAATGATAAGCCATGATAAGTCTATGATAAGCCATAAAAAAATAGAAGAAGCTACCTATAAATGTAACTATTGTACAAATACATACAAGCATTTTCAATCAAGATGGAAGCATGAACAAAAATGTAAAAAAAATTTAATAGTTGCTGAAAATAATTTACCACAACCAAATATAAATCAAATAAATTCAAATAATACTAATACAAATACTAATAATATAAATAATGGTGTAATACATAATACAAATAATATAATAATTAATCAGTTAGGTAATGAATCAGTAGATAGTTTACCATTAAATGATATACTAAAAATTTTAGAAGATGGAAATAATATGCCGATAACATGTGTAAAAAAAGTAAATTTTAATAGAAAGTTACCAGAAAATCATTCTTTTTGTACAACTACACTAGAAGGAAAACATTTTACTAGAATAAATCATAAAACACAAAAACCAGAAAAAATAAATAAGATTGATTTTATCAATCAAATACTAGATAGTTCATTAAAATTTATTCAAAATATATCATTAATGATAGAATTTGATGAAAATTTTCGTGAAAATATACCAGATGAATATCAAGATAAATTAAAACAAATTTTAAATAATCAACAAAAGTTTCATGAACCTAAAAATAAAAAAGCTTTTTTTAATTGTATTAATGATATGAGTTATAATTTTAAAGATATTATATTGAAAACATGGGAATTATTACAGCCACAAGAAGAAGATGATGAAATAATAGAAAATAAAAATAAATTATTAAAAGATGATGATGAAGAAATATTAATTGACGAAAATTTTAATTATTGGAGTTCTAGCGATGAAGATAATTAAGTAACAAAATATGAAGATAATTAAGTAACAAAAAATATGAAAATAATTAACTAATAAGTAAAAAAATTGAATTAAACAATAATAACAATATAATATCATTATTTATGTTAAAAAATGATTTAATTATTAACAAAAATAATAACTTTCCACTTGATAGGTATGAAATTATAAATAAATACAAAGGTAATTGTGTAAATTTTATAATGGGTGTATGTGATGGAAATTGTAATTTATTCCATTCTGTACCTCTTAGAAAAAATTACGTAGAAGTTTTGGAAAAAACTGTTTTAAATAAAAAAATAGGTAAAGATTCAAAACAGATTAAAGAAGAGTTTAAGGGTTTTTGTTCAGAATTTATTGTTTCAAATTGTACAAATACAAACTGTAAGTTTTATCATTCTGAAAAATTAAGAACAGAATTTGATAAAAATAAAAATCCATGTTATTGTTCATATTATTTAAAATATGGTAATTGTAGAATTGATTGGTGTAAATATATTCATGATAATACAGCTTATGAAAATTATAACACTAATTTGTTAAATGCAAAAAAAGATTTGGAAAATTTTAAAAAGAAAAATATTGAACCATCATATTGTGTTTTTTGGGAAAACAATTGTTGTTCAGATACAAAATGTAAATTTGTTCATCCACCAAAGTATACTTGTGAGAAAAAATATATTACTGCTTTAAAATTAGAAAAACCAGCTGGACCACAACAGATTTATTATAATGAAGATTCATTTGTTGGATTAAATTTAAATCCAAATTATGTTTTATGTAAAAAATTTAATTGTGATTGTTCCAAACATAATATGCTTGAACAGCTACAAACTAATGTTGGTGTAGTATTTGATAACTACATTAAAACAAAAAAAATACCATTAATTGAATTAACTATGAAATTAAATAAAATATATTTTGATAATTTTTTATTAATTCAATCACAATTAATTAAAGAAAATATTATTAGTCAAATAGAATTACCAAACAATAATTTAAGTTTAGAATCATTAGAAAAATTATTTAATATTATTGAAAATAATCAAATTTATGAAAAAAATTTAACACAAACTGAATATTCTTTATTATATGAAATTTTTAGACGTTCTAAATCTTGTCCAAAATATAAATATTTTTCTGATGGTATAATTTATGATGCATCAAATAAACCAAACTATTGTTATTATGGTCGTAATTGTATAAAAGGTAATCATGGATTTAATGGAATTTGTGGTGATGATTTATATCATAACAGTTGTAAATGTAAAGATAATACATTAGAAATAAAAAAATTAGAAGAAGAAATAGAACAAATAAATAGTATAATTGTAGATGATGAATATGTTGTAGTAAATAATCATGATATTAAAAAAAATAAAATTAAAGATATTAGAAAAAAAATAGATCAATTACAAGCAAATAAATTATTGCATTTAAATAGAGATGGAATTACAACTGATACAATTAGTGTAAAAAATATTTCTAAAAACTTTTTAGTTAATACTATTTTTAATTCATATTTAACAAAAATGTTACAAATAAAATCAAGTCATGATTATAATAATTATATAAATAATGAAAAAGATAAACCAGAATGTTATTCTGTATATTTAAATACAAAAACAAACTTTGCAATAGATCATAAATGGTCTATTGAATTATGGGAAAAATATGTTAATTATACTGTTATTGAAAAAAATACATCAATAAATATTTGTCAATATTTTACTTTTAATAGTTTTCAAAATTTATTAAAAACTATAATACCATTATATGAAAATCCATTAAACAAAGAAAAAAATTGGACAACATTTTTATTAAATTATAATAATAAATTACATAAATGGAAAGAATGCTTTGATAATACAAACTATGTTTGTGTTGATTATAATCAAAATAATCAAAAAATATATAAAGATCAATATGCATTTTTATTAGATATTAATATACTTGATGATGAAAGAGTTACAGGAAAATTAGAAGATAAACATAAAACTATTATTAATGAAAATCAAAATATATTAAAATTATTTTTAGAAAATCATGAAAATAATAAATTAGTTGATTGGTTAGAAAGTAATTATGATGAAGAAGCAAATAATTTTAATAAAATAAATCAAAATATTAATTCTTTAACAGATAATTCTACTAATAATGAAATTAACATTGATGACTTTGATGATGATGATTCTATTTTTGATGATATAGATTCAATGTTTGAAGAAGAAATAAAAAATGAGGAGAAAGAGGAAAATAATAATAAATGTTATGATTTAGATTATGAAACAATAAATTTAATTAATAATCAAAAGTATTTTCTCAGTTATGATGCAAGTAATCAACAAATGTTACTAGGACCATTAACAAATAATGAATATTTAATTTTAAGAAAGAAAGCAAAAGGAATAAGTATTTTTAAAAAAACAGTTAATAATATACAAGTTGGATGTATAGTAATAAAATCAAAATTGTCATTAAATCTTATTAATATAATTTGTAATGCATTGAATATTAAATATTCAAAAATAAAAAATACATCAAATAATAATTTTTTAATAAATATTAAATATTATGATGAAGATATATTATTTTAAGATAACTCTCTAATATATTTAGTAATATATTTAGCCATATTTTTTTGTATACTTTTTGAACCAAATTCTTTATCACTATTACATGAAAATGGATTATAAAAAAAACTTGTTGGATCAATTTCCAATTCATTAGCATATAATCTAATTGGATTTTCAAATCCATCAATTTTAATTGAATATTCATCTTGAAATTCAGGATCAACAGCATAAGATACATCAATTCTAAAAAGAATAGGAAGTCTTTTATTGTGCCAAAATAAAGGAATATATTCTTTAAAAAGTTTAACTGAAAAGTCAACAACTGCTTTTTCTAATGGTTTTTTAACTTCATCCTTAATACAAGTGTTTGGAATATCATCACCTTTAGCAATAAATTTAGGTTTACCATTATGAAAAAATACACGATATTCATTTTCTCTTTTACTAACAATTTTATTAAATCCTTGAATTATATAATATCTAGTAATACCTTTATCAATAAGGGTAGATGATGTTTTAACACCCCAAAAATTCTTAAAGTTAAGTTTTCTGGCTTTTTTTCTAAATTCATAAAAGTCAGGAATAGTTTCTTTATTAAATACTTTTACTTGTTTTCCTTCATATGAATAACCTTTTTTGACAACAACTTTTTTAAAAATTTTCCATAGTTCTTCAACAGATTTAAATAATGCAGTAAAAATTCTGTTTTCATCCTTTTCTGGATCATAATTTGGAACATAATAAACTTTAGTATGTGGAAGTTGTGCCCATTGTAATTTTTGTGTTAGTGTTAAGTTATATTTTTTTGAACCAAAAGTATCAGTTACTTCTGGATTAGGATATAAATAAATACCATTATTTTTTAAGTTATACAAGTAATTTTTCATTTCTAAAATACTTTTTTTATTTAAATAAGAATCAGAAAGAACATCTTGAAATAAAAAAATAGCTTTAATAGTATCAACACCAACTTTATCAATGGTTTCAATTAATTCTTTTGGACTTTTAATAATTAGGTAATTATATTTATTTTTATCTCTATGAAATTCTAATGAATTTAATAAATAAGTTGCTTCAGTAAATTTTGTACCTTCTTTATTAAACCAATATTCTTCTCCTAATATTATAATATTTTTCATTTTTATATTAAAATGTGTACGAAAAAAATATTTATAAATTATTATTATTACTTTGTAGCCATAATATTGAATTATTAACAATTTCATCAGATAAATACCAACCTAAGCTTACATGATCATAACCATATTTTATTTCATGATATATAACTGTAAAATTTGTTTTATTTAATTTAGGAAAACAATCATTATAATTTGGTATATACCAATCATTAACAGTTCCATAAAATTCATATTCTCTAGAACCAAAAAATATTTCTGAATTAATTTTTTCTAAAAGTTGTATATTAGTTTTTGATTCAGTTGATAAATCTTTTATAATATTATTATCTAACACAACACTTAATGCCAAATTAAAATTATCAATTACTTTAGAACCATTAAATGCACCAGCAATACATGTTAATTTTATTTTTACATTAATATTTCTTAATTCATATTCAATCCAACTTGCTATTCTACAACCATTAGAACATGATATTATATGGATTGGTTTTAATGAATTTGTAGTTTTAATATAATCTAAGATAACATCATATATTGGTTTTGCGGCAACATCTAATGCACAATTACCTTTAAAAGGAACATTTGGTAAAATTACATCATATATTTTATCTTTTTGTTTGTTAAAAACTTTTTTTGCAATTTCATAACCTAATGTTTTTGGAGACCCTAATAAACCATGAATTACTACAATTAAACCATCAGTTGTTTTATTCCATTTAACTTGGTCATATTGATTTAAATTATTAGGATAAATTACTTGTGCATACTTGTTTTCTGGATCAAAAAATAAATTTGGTGCAACATTATAATAAAACTTTCCTGTATTATAAATTGTTTGTAAAATATTATTCATAAATTTATAACTTTATATTTAATTTTTATGGTTTTCAACTTTTTATTATAAAAAAATTGTTAAAAATATTATTTACTAATAATTAAAAATGTTATGTCTATTTATGATAAAATATTTGAAATTGAGGAAATTATAATAAAAGAGACACAAATGTCACCACAACAATTAAAAAATATATATGCACACAGAAAAATAAAAAAAATTATTGAATCAATTAAAGTAAAAATACCATCAAATAATGAATATTATGTAAGATTAACACATGAGTTTGCACTTTTATTGCATAAAAAATTTGCAAAATATATATTGGATATACTTGAAATAACAAAACTAATTGAAGATATACCTCATATTATAAGGGGGTCAGCAGGATCGTCATTAGTTTGTTATTTAACAAAAATTACAAATATAGATCCAATAAAAGAAAACATTTGTTTGTCAAGATTTCTTCATGAATTAAGAGACTCAATGCCAGATGTAGATTTTGATTTTCCATATAATTTAAGAGATGAAGTATTTAATAGAATTAATGAGAAATTTCCTAATAAAATGGCACGAATTTCAAATCATATAATGTTTAGAGAAAAGTCAGCATTAAGAAAAGCAATAAAAGATGTTGATATTGATAAAACAATAAATAAAAAATCAATTAAACGTTTTGATAGTTTATCATTAGATAGTAATTTAAAAAATGAAATAATTAGTAAAAAGAAAGAACTATTAAATACATTTAGATGTTTTTCATTACATTGTGGTGGTATTGTAATATTTAATCAAGAAGTTCCTGAAGATTTAATATTAAAAGAAAAAGATAATATTAAACAAATAAAATATAATAAAGATGAAACTGAAGATAATGGATTATTTAAAATAGATATATTATCAAATAGAGGATTGGCACAATTAATTGATATATCTAAACAAGATATTGAATCTTATCCAAGAGATGATCAAAAAGTATTTGATATGTTATCAAAAGGGAAAAATATTGGAATTACATTTGCTGAAAGTCCAGCAATAAGAAAAGCTTTATTAGAAATAAAACCAACATCATTAGATGATATAGCAAAAGCATTGGCAATTATAAGACCTATGGCACAAGATTTTAAAAATGAATATTTAAAAAAATTAATAACTGAAAATAAAATTCATAGTTATATGATTTTTGATGATGATGCAATTAAATATATTAAAGATTTAATAAAATGTCCTGAATCAGTTGCAGATATTTATAGAAAAGCTTTTACAAAAAATAAATATAAGCAAATTAAAATTTTTAAAGATTTGTTAGATGATTTTTTAAGTGTTGATGAAGATAAAAAATTTGTTATGGATAGATTATCTAATTTATCTAAATATAGTTTTTGTAAAAGTCATGCTTATTCATATGCAAAATTAGTTTTAGCATTAGCATATCAAAAAACATATAATCCAAAAGAATTCTGGTTATCAACACTAAATCATTGTAATAGTATGTATAGAAAATGGGTTCATTTTCAATGTGCAAAAACACATTTAAATTTAACTTTGGGTAAAAAACCATGGAAACTAAAAAATGATACATTAGTTAGTATATATAATAAATCTAATAAAAAATTGGATAAAGTTGAACAATATAAAAATTATGGTTATTGGATAGATGAAGACTATTTAATTGATTCATATATAAATGTTGAAGTTATTGGAAATAATTTATTATTAGTAAAATTTAAGGGTTTAATTGCATGTGGGAGATATTATAAAAATAAAGTAACATTTTTAACAATTGGATATAAAAAAGATAATTTTATTGATCTAATTATTAATAACAAGTGTTTTTTTGGATATTATGATTATATTGAAGGGGAAGGTACAATAAAAAATCCAAAAGATAAAGTATACAAGTCATCAATAAATGTAACAAATTATAAACTATATAAATTATAAATTAATGATTATTTAATAATTTATTGAATAAAATTCCAAACATAATACTAAAAAATTGAGTAAACATAAAAAGATTTAATGATGTTTCAACATTTGGATATTTTACTTTACCAAGATAAAGATCAAAAATATAATAAAATGAATTATTTAAATCATTGACAATTAAAACATTATTATTATACAAATCTAATGTTAAATTACTTTCCTGTTTATATTCATTAGACTTTGTTTTAATTTCAGGTATTTCAATACCTAAAATTGAATACGTATATGTATTTTTAGAAATCCATGTATAATTAATAGATAATGTTTCATTTTCATTATTTATTTCATTAATAATTGCAGTTTTAGATTTTTTTAATCCAATAATACTATTAGGGTTGTGGAAAGATTTTAATTTAATTATATTATCATTTTTAATTACAATATAATTTTGACCATTTTGTAAATTACAATTATTAGTATCTCTTAAAATCCAAGTTCCATAAATAAGTGGTTTTATAAAATTAATTTTCATAATTATTAAATGTAAAGTTATTTAAATTATAATTTCAATTTTTATTATATAAAAATAAAAAGTCAATTAAATTATGACACAAATATTAAAAAATAAACTTTTTATAGGTGACATTTTTGATGCAAATAATAGTTATTTTTTGAAAGAAAATAATATTACAACTATAATAAATTTATCAAGCGGTAAAATAGTAATTTCTAATTCAAATATTATAATTTATAATTATAATATGAATGACAATTTTGAAAATATAATAAAAGTAATTGAAAATGAAAAAATAGTATTAGTTGTTTGTATAGCAGGAATAGATAATTCACCTATTTTAGTGTTATCATATGTATTATATTATTATGATATAACATTAAAAGATGCATATTTAGATCTAAAAAATAAAAGAAGTCAAACAAAACTAAATAAAAAATTTATAAAATATTTAATTGACTTTGAATATAAATGTTTAGGTTTTAATTCAATAAATGAAATTGATTTTTAAAAAAAATAATTTATAAGATTAAATAAATGAAAAAAGATAAAACAATAATAATTAAATCAAAAAGATATTTAAATACAAATTATACTAACTACAATAAATTTAAAACTATTGATTATTCAAAAAGTCAAAATGATGCATTTATTGAAGAAACTAAACAATTAATAGAATTTAAAAATTCAAAAGCATCAGGATCATATTTAAGATATGGTAAAGAAAAAGCATGTGATTTAGATTTAAGTGAAGAACTAGATATTGATGAAACAGAAATTAGTGATTTATTAAAATCTTATTTTAATAAATTAAAATTAAAAGAAAAAGATTTCATCCTAGTTAGATTATCTTTTGATATAATAGATGAATCAATAAAATATATCTTAAATAATCTTGGAAATTTAAATGGGTTGCTTCAAATAGAAAACAGTGATATACATGAAGATCAAATAGATAGTAATTTACCTGAAGATATTAAAAAAGAACTATCAAAATTAATAATTGAATATAATAATAATAAAACTATTTTTGAATATGTTAATTTATACATGTATTTAAAAACTAGATTACAACCAACGTTTACATTAGAAGAAGCAATAAAAGGAGAAAAAATATTTAATGGTAAAAAAATAAATTTATCAAATTATAATTATTCATATATGTATATTGAATTAATATTTAAAGATTTTAGAGTTTCTAACTTTGTTTATTTTAAGCCACATAAAAATGTTGAAACAAAATTATGGAATGTTGAGTTAAATGATTTATTAATAGAATCATTAGTAGAAAATAGTAAAAATAAATATCAAATGAGTTATTATAAATTATTAAAATATTTTTTCCATTTTATAAAAAGAGCATATTTTAATAAATTATTTGAAGAAAGAGATTTAGTTGAAAGAACAATTGACACATATAATGAAATATATGATTTTAGAGAAAAAATTGGTGAAATGAACAATAACCTGTGTAAAATTGAAAATAATATTATATCAGATTCAAAAAATAAAAAAATACGTGAAGAATATAGTATTTTAAAACAAGAATTTGAATTAAAATGTAGAAATTACTTTTTACAAGTATCAAAGCCTTACTTTAAATATTTAAAAGATTATTTCAAGTTAATTTAATTAAATTCATATCAACTAAATTTGCAAATGGTTTTAGTCTTTTATAATCGTGTTTAAATTTACTATTATTTTTAAATTGTATTTGACTAAAATATTTTGATTTTGAAAAATAATTTAATAACTCTACTTCATCATTAAAACCAGATTTATAAATATTATAATCAAGATCCAATAATTTAAAAACATAATCACAATCAATTATTAATCTAGTACAATTATCAACTTGTATAAATTTAATATTTAGTGGTATAATAATTTTATTAGAAGAACATAAAAGTCCTAAATAAGAAAATTTAAAGTTTCTATTAACAATATTTGTTAATTGTTTTAAAAAAACATTTGCAAATGAATATGAAAAATAAGCACGTGATATTTCCATTGAATCAGTATTCCATGATTTAAGTAGATCTATTTGTATTAAATTTTTTGTTAAAATATGTTTAGAATATAGATTAAAACGTTCATCAAAAAGAGGAATTGTTTTAATTTCATTAATTTGTTCCATTTCATGAAATAAATTAATAATAGGTTCAGTATTTGAAACAATAAGATCTATATCATTAAATGTTTTTTTATTACCAAGTCTAAAAGGTGATAAAAAATCATAATTATTTAATAATTGAATAATTTCATTATATTCATTACTATTAATTGTTTTTGTATTTTCAAAAGTTAATCCGCCCATATAATTTAGTATGTTAAATAAATTTTATATCATTTTATTAAAACAAATATTTTTGTTTTTATTTTAGTCAACAACTTTTTTACTAAAATTGCAAAAACTGATATTTGCTAATGTAACATTATTTTTATTTGTTAAATCATAATTTGTCATAATATCTTGTTTTGTACCAATAATACACTTGTCTAAATAATCTTGATTACTAAAAATATTACCCATGAAATTAAGAAAGATGGTAATAATTTAATTTCATTTTTTAAAAAAATCTAGGAAGATTTGGAAGATTTGGTGTATTTGAAGGAGGTTGATTTGTTGGATAAGTATAAGCTTTATATTTGGGGTCTCCATTATAAATTAATTTATTACCATCTTTCTTAACATTATTTATAAAATCGCCATAATTTCTTTCAAGATATAAAATATGTTCTCTTAATCCATTAACTTGGTTTTGTAATCCAGTAATTTGGGTTTGAAATCCTGTCATTTGGGTTTTAACATTATTTTGATCTTTTGAAATACCTTGAAATGTTGATTGATTGTTTCTTTCATTTCTGTCTTGCATATCTGTTATCATAGATATTTTAGTTTCTAATCCAATAATTTTGTTATCAATTGAATTTATTTGGGTTACTTGAGCATTAATGTTAGTTCTATTTGTTTCAATGTCTCTCATAATTGTTTCAATTTGACCACTTTTTAAATTTTTATCAGAATATAAATCTTGATAATTTTTTGTTAATGAATTAATATTTGATAATAAATTTTCATAAAAAGGAATTAAGTTTTTGTTAATAGAATCTAATTGACCTCTTACTTCAGAAACTAAATCATTAGTTTTAGTAGTTTCAATAATAGAATCAAGTATACCAGATAAAGTTACATTATTATAATTAGAAATATTACCTGATAATGTTACATTATCATAATTATAAATATTACCTGATAAAGTTAATTCTCCAGAAATTGTTGTTGTAGTTGTAGTTACATCAACCCCTGAAATGTCTTGAAAGTGTTCATATTGATTTGATTGTAAAAATCTACCGTCAATAGTATATTGCATTTATATATATAAACTTATATTATTTTTTTTAAAAAACATTATTTTTAGTAATAATTTTTACACCTAATTCATTAGCTTTTTGTACTTTTCCTGTATTTTCATCAATTGTATTTTGATCTTTAACAATTAAAAAGTCAGTATTTTTTGAAACACTATTAGTTATTTTTGCACCAGAATCTTCTAATTTTTGTTGTAATTCAGCATCTCTAAAACCAGACATAACAATAGTTTTATCAGTATATTTGTTTTTAGTAATTTGTTTATTTTGTTGTTTTTTAATAGTTATATATGGTTTAATTGAATTATAAAATTTTTTAAACTCTTTATAATTGTTAACAAATAATGTACTAGTTTTTTCTTCCCATCCATTAATTGTTTTTAAGTTATCAATAAACTCTTGTTTTGACCATTTATCAGCATCTTCTAATAAATTGGGAAATTTATCTAAAACTAGCTTAATACGTTCTTCACCAATTCCATGTCCAAGTTTATTAGAAGCACTCATTATTTTACTTAATGAAACATCAGTTAAAGATTTTTTAATAGAATCAATAACATTTTGTGCAGACTTTTCTTTAAAACCATCAACTAATAATATTTCTTCAATACTTAATTTAATAATTTTAAGAATACTATCATAACCTTTATTAACAAATTTTTCAACTATTTTTTCACCTAAACCTTTAGTGTCAAGTGAAGAAAAGAAATAATAAATATTTTTAATTAATACATCTTTATTATCTAATGAATCACAAATAATGTCAACATTAGTTTCATTCCAATGCCATTCACCATCAGGCATTTCAACAGTTTTAGATGGTTTCAAAACTTTATTTACTTTTGGAATAACATCACCACTTCTAATTAATTCAATTAATGCACCTTTACCAAGTTTATTATCAACAACAAATTTAGCATTATTTCCAGTAGTTCTTGAAATTTCAACTCCTCCAATAGAAACTGGTTCAACAATTAGTGTAGGTTTAATATAACCATCTTTAGAAATATTCCATTCAATATTAACAACTTTTGTTTCAGCTTTTTGATCATCTAAAATATCTTTAAAAGCAAAAGCATATTCAGGATTACCTTTAGTGTTTCTTTTATGTTCTTCATTATTAGTAATAATTAAACCATCAATTTCATACTCTGATTCCTTTCTTCTTTTTAATAGTAATTCAGATAATATTTCAAAAGTAATTTTTGGTACTTCATCATATTTAACAACATTAAATTTTAGATCTTTTAATATTTTCATTTGATCAGTAAATTTTAAAGATGGATCAATTACTTCATATAATACAAAGTCAGTATCACTAGCTAATTTTGGATTAATTGTTTTACTATTAACTAAACCAGAAACACCATTTCTACCATTTTTTAATGTGTCACTCCAATTATTTTTAAATACTGATTTACTCATTAATAATTCACCACGACATGTTAAAAGGATACCAGTTTTTTTAGCTTTATTTTTATATTTGTTAATAGCATCCCAAGAAGGAATATTTTTAATATATTTTAATAATGGAGAAATATCTAAACCTTCATCTGCTGTTCCTCTAGTATATAAGTTTACATCACCATTACTTCTATAAACAATCATTGCAGAAATACCATCCAGTTTATTAGAAACATAATAAGGACCTTTATATTCATCAAGCCATTTTTCAAAAAGTTTAGAATCACTAGGTTTAATTTTATCCATAGAGCCTAACCAATAATCAAGTTTAACTTTATCTTTGCTTTTAACTTTTCCACCAATAATTTTTAATATTTTTGATTTTGGGTTTTTTAATTTTAAAAAATCAACACAAATATCATATAATTCGTCAGATATAACTGGTGAATCGGTATTTCTATACTTATCATTTGCAAACTCAATTAACTTTTCAAGTTCTTCAATACTTAGATTATCAATAGCTTCATAACTATTTTTTAATATTTTCTTAACTAAATCCATTATATATAATATTATTATTTAGTTATATATTTTTTCATTTTTTCTAAGTAATATAAATGTTAGACTTAAAAAATATAATATTAGTTTTTATTATTTTATACCTACTAAATCAAGTTACTTGTACAAAAAAAAAACCAAATAAAACTGCAAAAAAAACTAAAACAATAAAACCAATTAAAACAAAAGTAATTGAAAAAATGACACCTGTGCCAAAAGTACCTGATGTAAATTTTATTTATGGTGATGAACAATTTTTGATAAAATCTATGTTTGATAACAGTGAATATAATTATCAAAACTTGAATATATTAAGACCAAATAATAATTTAGAATTAACATCAAATTTAAAATTTAATTATGATCAAAATAATAATGCACATATAAATACAATTAATTTAGACAGAAATAATTATGATAATAGAAATTTAGTACATAAATTAGAAGATTTAGATTATAATAATTTACCATTATCAAAAGAGCAAATTATAAATAATTATAATAATGAAAATCAAAAAGGAGTTATTACTATACCAGTAAATAATATTAATATTAGTGACTATGCTTCACCATCAGTTATGTTAGAAGAACCAATAACTCAAAAAATGTTATATGATTATAGATTTTTAGATATGAATAAAAATAATCTTGAAGAAGTAATAAAAAATGATGAAACAAATATGTTTGAAGGAAAAACAATAAAAGAAGTTTATGATAATATGATTCTTGATTTTAAAAAAATAAATCAAAAGAAAATACCTATAATGAATGAAAATAATAAAGTTGAAGGAGCATTTGGTGAAACAACAATGGCAATAGATCAATGGCATTATAAAGATGATAAAAATGAATTATCATATGATCCTAATCAAGGTTTGGAATTAGCAATAGATTATGTTGTTGATCCAAATGATATATATTAACTACAAAATAACAAGTATACATATTTTTGTTAGAAAAAATGAATTTTAATATTTTTATAATACAATAATATATTTATGAATAATATAAATAAAGAAGAATATAATTATATACGCCTTTTTAGTCATAATTTTTGTCTAAATAATCGTTATATATTTGGAAAATTAACACAAAAGGGTGCAATTGAAATTATTAACAATAAAAATAAAAAAAAATATATTTATAAAAATAATGGAAATTTATACTTGGAACAAAATGTATTTTTAGTACCTAATAATGAAACATTTAAAATAAAAGACCATGAGTTTAATATTATAAAAACTGATGATGGTGCACTTATAAAAACAACATGTAATAACACAACGTATATCTCAGGAATAAAAAGCAAATATTTTGAAGAATTATATGATTTTATTAGTCCAGTATTTGGTTCTACTTATTGTTTAAAATTTGAAAATCTTATTGATATAGGATATTCTGCCGATGTAGGTGAAAGTTATCATATAACATTGTATAGAGATATTGATTATGCAACAAGAGAAGAATTTTATGAAGATCTAAAATATTTTATTGAATAAAAACTAATCTACCGATACCTTGATGAACAACAAATAAATTATAATTTAAAGTTAAAACTTTTAGTTGTAAACCTAATTTACCAGGATTAAGTTTAGATGTAAAATATTCATTTAAAAAAGCAGGATTCATTTCAAATCTTATTTTCTTTTCAGTAATAACCGTTAAATTTGCAGTACCTGATGGTTGTGAATCTTCTGGAAATAATGCAAAATTATAATAATAAACTCCATCAGGTAATTCTCTGTTTAGTGATTTAAAAGCTAAAACATAACTATAGAATGATTTATCTAAATATGGATTTAATAAATCTAATTGATTAAGTGATATAATTTCTTTATTAAAGAAAAAGTTAACAAAATATTTTGAATAGTCATATTGATATGGTGTTACTTTAGAATATGGTGGACTTAAACCTAATAAAAAATTTTTAGGTTGTATAAACCATTTTAAATATTTACAAGGTTTATCTAAAGAAATACTACCATCAAAAATACTCATATTATACATATCAAAAACGTTTTCATTAAATGTTTCAATAACATATTCTAATTTAGTAGAAGCAAATTTTTGTCTTTCAACATCATCTAAGTAAACATTTTCACAAAGTAATTTAATGTCAGGTTTTGGTACTAAATTTAATAAAAAATTAAAATCAGTATAATTTTCATATCCACCAATTTTAATCATTATTCCAGGATTATTTTTAAGATCATTTTTAAATATAATCCATTGATTTAAATTTAATACATATTCGTTATTTTCTAAAATACCATATGTTTGAAGAATAAATGTTACATCTTCTGATTTTAGTCCAGTATAAATTAATGATAATGCTTTATTATTAATATTTTTTAAATGATATGTTAAGTTTTTATTATCAACATTATAAGTATAATTATAATAATTAAGAGAAGTATCTGGTCCAGTACTATTACCTTTTGGTATTGTTAATTTTAAATATTTATAAAATTCAGACTCATAATCAATAAAGTAAATCATGTTTTTTAATTTATTAATAGTTAAATTGATATTAACTGCTGTATTTCTCATTGAAACTAGGGGTAAAGATGTTCCAGCTTTTCTACAAAACCAAAAAATTAATGGTACAATAATTTTTGTTTGTGGTTTTGGTTTATTATTATAATCATATAATTCAGGAACATTACCTATCATTTTATAATAATTTTTTATCTGATCTTCTGTTAAATGATGATATTGGTAAATATGAAGTTGATCTGATGAATAATTTTCAACAACTTGACCACCAATTTCTAATTCAAAATCTGTAAAGTAAAAATGACCAATAAATTGATTCCATGCTAAATTTAATTTATTAGAGTTATACGAGTCATAAATATTTATAGATTCTTTCCAATTTGAATGATAATAATTTAAATATTCGTAAATAGTATTATATTGTGTATCTAATGTTGATTTAATTGTATTAATTGATATATAATTATCATTTGGTATTGTGTCTGAATATGTTAATAATTTGTTAATACTTAAAATATATGCACACATATTAATTTGATTATATATATCAATGTCAATTAAATTTGAATATGTATTTAACTGACTCTTATATGTATTATTAAATCTAACCACAGTATCTTTTAATGAATTTAATGTAATGTTGTCAGATAAAAATAGTTTTTCTAGTTGCTGATAAACTATTAATTCAATTGTAACAAAATTTTTAAAATTTATATATAAGGATTTCCATTTATTTATATTATTGTTTAATCTATTTAGTAAATTTGATTTCCAATTAATATAATTTATATTTGTTATACTTGAATCATCAAAAGATAAATAAGGTAAATTAATTTCAATAAAACAACGATGAATCATATCAGCATTATCAAGTTTAAAGGAAATGATATTACCATAATCAGCTTGTTGATCAGTATATATTTCTTTAATTTCTAAAGAAAAATTAGTATGACGCTTATATACTTTTTTAAAAAATGTAATTTCAGGATTGTATGTTAATGAAACATCTTGTTTTCCTGAAATAGCTAATTGTATTAAACCTCCGCCCATTTTACTATTATATATATTTAAATTTCTTTATTTTATATATTAAACTTCTGTTTTTTATATAAAATTTATTTTAATTAACGTTCAAAAATAAAAAAAGGTGATAATAATAAAATTTTAATAGTTCCTAATAAAAATAAATAATAGGAAGTACTAATAAATGTTTTAACAACTAATGTATCTAATAACTCATTATTATTGTCATAAACTAAATCATATAATATTTGATTTATAAATAATGAATAAATTAATTTTATTGTTGTTATTAAAAACAATAAACCACCAATTATTGTATTGTTATTTTCATCATAAAATAATATTGCTAATGATAATAAAACACCAAATGAATTTATTATTAATGAATCATAAATATCATTTTTAATTGAACAATAATATATTGGATTATACATTTTATAAATTAAAAAATTATATATAACACAAAAATTAAAATATAATTGTAGCTTTGTAATATTTTTAATGAATACCATAATTATATATATTTATTTTGCTTTATCTCTTTTATTTAAGCCTTTATTTAAAATGAATGAAATAATAATATTAAAAAATATACCACCAATTTCATATATACTAAATATGTGTCCAAAATAAGTTTCAACAATTAAAAAAGAAAGATTACCTTTTAAAAAATTAATTGACCAAAAGTTTAATTGTAAATTAATAAAATCAAAAATAAGTAATGCTAAAATATAAAATGGTATTTTATTTACATAATTAGATGTAATACTTCCCAAAAAAGTAAATAATATAATTTCAAAGGAAAATATTATTAAATATAATAATGCATTTGTACTAATACTTTTATCAAAAAGTGAAATTAAATAGTTATGTGCCATTAATTTAATGTTTACATGTGAAAGTAATTTATTGTTCATATATTCTGATAATTGTTGTACATTAAAATCAAAAATATACATAATAAAAAATAATACAGTACCAATAAATGAACTAAATAATAGATTCATAAAATAAATTAGAAATTAATAAATTAAATAATTTTTAATATCCTCATTTTATAATTTATTGATAAAAAGTGGGTTTAATGCTTAAAAGAATACTATATATTATTAATATGGGTTTTTTTGATTTAAAACTAATAATAATCATTGCATTAACAATAATATGTTATTTTATTTACAAGGAACTACTACATATCAATAAAAAAATAAATTATGTTTACAGTAGATTAATTAATTTTGAAAATAATTATCATGTATCAAATGGTGATATGCCATTAAATATTGAAAAAGAAATTAATGTTTTAGAAGATATTGATATGTTAGATAATAAACAACTAAGAAATATAAATAACAAAATAATACAAAAAAATATTGAACCAAAACAAGTAAATAATCAAGTTCAACAAATTATTGAACAAAATCAAGTTCAACAAAATATTGAACAAAATCAAGTTCAACAAATTATTGAACAAAATCAAGTTCAAGAAATTAATAATGAACAATTCATTATTACACAAAATGAATTAAATAAATTAAATGATGAATATATGATGATACAAAATGAACTAAGAAATTTACCTAAAGATTTATCTGAAGATATTAATATTATTTTTAATCAAATATCAATGGTTCCATTACATATACCTTTTAATTTCAATAATAGATCTTGTGAAGTACTACCAGAAATAGAAGAAGTATCAAATGAATCATTATCTGAAAATTATGGTAAAAATATTAATTTTGAAGAATTTGCTAATAAATCAGAACAAGAAAATAATAATCAAGAACAAGAAAATAATAATCAAGAACAAGAAAATAATAATCAAGAACAAATTAATTATGATGAAGAAGAAAACAAAACATATGAAATATTAAAACAATCTGAAACAAGTTCTGAAGAATCTAATACAAGTACTAGTAAAAAGTCAAGTAGTAGTAAAAAGTCAAGTAATAGTAAAAAATCAAATAGTAGTAAAAAGTCAAGTAGTAGTAGTAAAAAAAATAATACTCAAGAATTAGATAGTGAAACAAGTCAAAATCGTGTTACAACACCATTAGAAGAATTTTCTAATGATAATAATGATAATAAAGAAATTGTTGTAACACCACAAAATGTTGAAACTAAACTTCAAATTAATGAATCAAAATTAGAAAATATTTTAAAAAATTTAAATAAATATAAACTTCCTGAGTTACAAGATATTGCAATTGAATATAAATTAGGTTTACAATTAAACGGTAAAAATAAAAATAAAAACCAATTATTAAATGACATTAAAAATTTTATTTTAAATAAAAATATCTAATTATATATATAATACGTTATGGATAACAGATATTATAAATATAATTGTCCCCCATTAATGAATGACGGTAGATTTTTAACATCTTATGTAAGAAGTAGAGTATTTGATCAATATGTTAGAAATATTAACGGTGTCCAAAGTGCACAAGATTATAGACATTTCCTTCAAAACAACGGTGATCAAATATTAAACAACTTAAAAGGTTATTTAAGAGAAAGTAACACATGTAAAATTGAAGGTAAATGCTTACCAATGTCTGGACCAAATGGTGATGATGTTATTAACTACTTAAAAAGTAATGATAGAGTTTCTAGTTCTTTCTTTAATCAATTAAATGATGATAAAGGTGAACAACCAAATGGAAATAATATGTTTTTTGAAAACAATTCAACTACTAAAACAGCTGAAGATTTATCTGCACAAAAAGCACAAGAAATGGCTAAAAATATTTATGCTAAAATGGTTTATGAACAACAACAAAAAAGTATTAGTGATATGAATAGTATTAGACCATCAAATGTATAAATTAATATTAACTAATGTATAAAAAAATTATTTTACAGAATAAATTTATATTTATCCTTTAAATTTAATTGTCTTTAATTTTTTGGGAATAAGTGAACCTACATTAATAATATTATGTGTTGGTATTTTTAATTCAAAAAAATCATCAAAAGCTTTAATATTAATTCCCTTGCTTTCTAAATATTTTAACAAATATAAAATATATTGTAAACCACTAAAATTATATGTTGTTTCTTTTTTTCCATAAGATGTTTTCTTAGTAAAATTATCAAGTGTTACAATTTTATTTATTACAGTTGTATTATCAATAAATTTATCTTCTAATAACAAATCAAATAATTTTATTATTACTAATAAATTATTACCAGGTGTAGATAAACAAGTTTCATACCAATCTATTTTAAAAGATTTAGCAAAGTTATTAATTATTAATTCAGCAATTTTAGTTTTTCCAAATAAATCACAATTTAGTTTAGTTAAAAAATGATAAGCTGAATAAATATTAAATATTTTAAAACAGAAATAATCAGATTTCTTATAATGTCTGCCATCTAAATTTAAATAATCAACAATAACAGTTGATAAATCCATATTTGGATTTTGTAATAAAACATTATCAACAATATATTTAGTTGCACTTGGATCTTGAATATTATTTATTAAATAATTTTTAACTTTAGCTTCATTATCAAATAAGTTTATTCCACAATTAGAAAATTCAATCATAATTGTTAATTTTTTATCTATTGATGCATATTGGATTACATAAGATGCTAAATTATATGTAATAACATTTAATGATAATCCAATATTTAATACTTTTTTAAATGTATCAATATTATTTAAACATGATATTAATGCAGTTTTAATATTTTCAGCGGGACTTTCGTTAATAAAAGCAACAATATAATTACTAAATTCATCAAATGAATTACTTTGTATAATAGTTTGTATTGCATATCTATTAAATGCAATACCCTTAGTTTTTAATTTATTTATATAGTAAGAGTTTGATTCATTCTTTGAATTACAATAATATTCTAGTGCCATTTGTAAACCGTTTGCACTATTATTATTAGGATCAAAATACTTTGATTCAACCAACAAATCAAAACATTCTTTAGATCTATATTTAATTGCATTGGGAATTAAATATTCGCTTTTTTTTGTTATATTTTTTAAGTCAACTTTATTAGATTTTATAATATTATCTAGTTCATTATAATTATTATATTGCACTATTGAAAAAAGAGTTGTTAACGTAGTCATAAATTGAAATTACATAATTAATCTATAATTAAATCAATTTTTTCTTAATAAAAATACTATTAAGATTTAATAATATATCATTTTTTTGTTATTTATTTATTTTTTTTATTAAATTGCCAAACCATCTAATTTTACTCCCCAAATTAAATTATAGTTTGGTGATCCATTACAAACTACTGAAATATTATAATATTCATAAGAAGTTGGAGGTTGAACAAAAATTAAATTAATACTATCAATATTCCAATTACCTTGGAAGTTTGTATTAATAGGTGTTAATGTATCATATTCAATAGTTCCATTTGGTGTTGACCAAACATTGATATTAAAAATATTAATAAAATTACCATCCATTGCTCTTGATGTTATATTTAATTTACCTGAAAACTGTGTAGTTTGTTCAAATAATGTAAATACAGATTTAAAAACAAAAGTAATAGTTTGATTTGGTTTAGTAGCTCCGGATAATACATAAATTTTAGAAATTGGAACAAATGTTAATGTAGTTAGTCCTGAGTCAAAAGTACAACTTGTATTTGAAATATTTAATGATGAACCAACAATTACATTTAAATCTGTAGAACTATCATCAACTGGACCATTAATAATTATCTCATTTTGTGTAACTTTTAATTTAATATTTGGGTCAATTGAACTTAATTCAACATATTTATTATTATCAAAAGTAATTTTTTGTTTTGAACTATTAATTAAAATATCATATCTAAATGTTGAATATGAAGCATTAAAAATAAACAAAGTATTACCAAGTGTATCTAGTGCACTAAAGTTATTAACGACTCTAATAGGTATTTCATTTTTAAGTGATATAGTTGATGTAATATTTAAATCAGCAATATTAACTCTTCTTAAAAAGTTAATCGTTCTATCAACAGAAGATAAATTAAAATATGTTTCAGTTAGTGAATTAAAATTTAAAATATTTTCAAAAGTACATACTGATGATGCATTAAATGTTAAGTTTGTATTAATAAATAAATTATTAACATATGTTGCAATTAACATATTAAAACTTTGATTTGTTGATGTATTAGTAAAATTTATATATGGTACAAAAATATTATTAATTAAAGAACCAATATTAAATTCACTTCCAAAATATAAATCTTTAAAGTTTAATTCTAAATTATTTATAATAATTAATGTATTAACAATAACATTTTTTAAAAATTCAACTCTATCATTAGTATTGTCAAGAATAAAATACGTTTGATTATTTGAATTAAATTGTAATATGTCAGTAAAATTTATAGTTGATGTTAAATTATTAAAAAGTAAATCATTGTAAAATGTGGTTGTATCATTAGTAAATTTTATTATGTTATTAATGCTTTTAATTGTTAATGATGAATCAAATAAAATATCAATATTATTTTTTAATGATAAATTAGTTTTATTAAAAGTAACAACATTAATTGGTGCATTTTGTTGATTACCTAACATTATATTTAAATATTCATTATTAAAAGCAACTAATTCACCATCAGTAATTCCAATAGAATTAACAATTAAATTTGATAAATTATCATTATTATCAAATAAGTCTAAATAAGTACTTGTCATTATATTTTGATAAGTTGAAAAATTGTTATCTTGTGATAAATATTTAAGTTTAAAAAAGCCTTTGTTTGTATCTTTGAATAATAAATATTTATTACTTGTCCATTTATAATTTGTTGATGAAGGACTAACTTTTTCTATTTTATTATTTGGTAAATATAATAATCCGCCATAGTAACCAGTTGAACTATTTTGATCTATTATAGGAAAAATAAAACCGGTAATAAAAATATCACTTGTATTATTAATAAAAGAATTATTTTTAGCTTGACTATTAATTAAAATAACATTATCTTTAAATGTAACAGTTTCAGCATTAATCTGTAGATTTTTATTATTAATTAAAATATCACGTGAAAATAAAATAGGAAATATATTAAAATTGTGATAAATGTATTCAGATCTTAACAAAGAAAATGCTATTGGACTATTACATACAATATATGGATTAACATTAGTACCTAGTGCGCTAATTGTACCAACATTTAAATCATTAATTATTGCATTTGATACATTAATACTTGATTGTGTAGTATTACTTGAAGTAGTAGAACCACTTGAACTATTATTAGTCATATTATTAGTTGATATTGATGAATTTAAGGAGTAATTATATGTTAGATTTCTTGGTAATAATGTTTTAGATGTTTGGTTAGAAACATTATTTAAAGAACCATATTTTAACATTAAATAAAATTATAAATTTAGTTCTAAGTATATTTTTTTTCTAATAAATTAATAATGGCATTTAGATATGATAAACCTTATAGAACTAATATAAGTATTGATTCACAAAAAATTTTTAATTTATTTAATTTGGTATATCAAATGGATACACAAGAACTAATACAGTATTCATTAATTAATAAAGTTCCTTTAAACGTTACATTACCATCTAATGGTAATAATTTAATACATGAAATTTTATTAAACGATGATAAACTTAAAAATGAATTTAATAAACTTAACGTTATTAAATTTTTAGTTCAAAACGATGTTAATCCAGATGAACCAAATAAAGAAAATCAAACACCAATACAAATAGCATGTCAAAAACAATATAAAGAAATTGTTGAATTTTTAATTAGTGAGTGTGAAGTTAATTTAAATTATAAAGATAACAACGGGTTTACACCTTTACATTATTTATTAATTGGTGATATAAAATTATTTGAAAAAAAGGAAATATCTGATTTAATATCATTTCAAAGAAAAGGTGATATTATTAAAAAAGATGATATACTTGAAATTAAAAAATTAATTTATCCAATTTTAAAAGATGAACCTTTTATGCAATCATTAGAAGAAACAATTTATGAAACATTAAAAAATAATTCTGAAATTGAAAACTTAGTTTTAGAAACACAAAGTAAATTAAATAAAAATATTATGACAACAGATAAAACAAATAATATAAAAGAAAACAAAGAAATTATTAGTATTCAAAGAAATGAAATGAAGAAAATAGTTGACAGGTTATGGAATAAATTTAATAATACTAACAAACTTGAACTCCATATACCAACTAATGATTCATATAAAATTAATGAAGTTGATAATATTGGATTAATTAAAAATAGTAATGTTAAAAAAGATATTAAAAAAAAATTACATGATAACGTTACTAATTTTAAAGAATATTCTGAAGAAATTTTAAATCAAACTAATAAATTAAATACTACTGATACATTTGATGTTGTACATGATATTTATAAAAAATTTATAGACAACACTAATAATATGAAAATTATTGCAAGAACAAATAAATATTTTTGTTATGATGGTAATTTAGATTTTGCAGATATAAATAACGAAGACAATAATATATTTAATAAGATTAATAATCAACAAAAAATTAATTTAGCACACGATTTTGCAGATAACATAATTGACTTGGAAAATAACACATTTTATGGGGGATCTAGAAGTATGAATATGATTGATACAATTAATGTTGATAATATTAAAAATTGGTTTATTAATGAACAAAATAGTGAATTAAAATTTAAAAAACTATTTACTTATTTAATTTTATTAAATAATTATGATGATATAAATAATACTAATGATATTGATGAATTAAAAGATGAAATTGAACGTGCACCAACTATTCAACCAAAAAAGGATTATTTACAAAAATATATTGATAAACTTTTTAATCCAGATTATGCAAGAGAAATTTATTGTAAATACACTGAATTATGTTGTTTAATAAATATTGATAATTCAAGTGGAAACTTAGAAGGTAATTATAATATTTTGACAATTAATTTTATGGCATGTTTATTACATCAACATTATACATTTGAAAACTTCATTGCATATATAACATTTTATTTAATTCCAATATTATATAACCCACCAAATGATTTAGATTATTTAAAATTTTGTTTTGGACATTTTGTCAATCCATTAAATGATCCTAATAATTTAAATAGTTATTCAGAAAAAACAAAATTAATTTTAAACTTAATTAACACACATACAAATAATAATGATAATATAGAAGTAATAATAAATATAATAAATTTAATGGTTGAAAATAATGAAATAAAAGTTCCTAACATAATGTTGTCAGATTTTATTTACATGATTAAAAATAATAATTATATTGATATAATGAATACTTATTATGACAACCAAGTAGATGTATTAAATTTAACAATTGAGAAAATTACAAATAATTTAAATCAAATAATTGAAAAAGTGAATATAGATGATATTAATTATGACGATAAAGATAAATTTGTTTTAAAATTATTATTATCAAATTACGGTCCATCATTTCAAAATTTAATTTATTTATTATTATCAAATGAAAACTGGGAATTTAGTTTTTTAAAATTTTTAGAAGCAATGAATTTAAAGCTTAATTTTAGAGGTGTTTTACCTATTTTTATAAATGAATCAAATTTTGAATATAGTTCTAATGGATTTTTTAATTATATTTTAGAATTAGATGAAAAAATGAAAAGGAGAATTTTATTATATGATTTTAATCGATTAAATGCTGGTAAACTACAAATAAATAATACATTACCATTACCAGGTTATTATTATTATTCACAAAATGAAATTCTTAAAGATCTTATACCATCTAATTATTATGTTTACAAACGAAATCAATATAGACCTCCATTTATTATTTCATTATATAATCTTCAAATAACAAATATAAATAATTTACAAAGAATAATTAAAAATATTTTTACAAATGATGACAATTCATATTATACATTATTAAATTCAATTAAACAAGGAAAAATTAAAGATATATCAAAATATTATTTTGAATTTTATTTCATTATAAATAATTTATTATCAATCCAACAAGAAAATGTAAATAATTATAAAAAATATTCAAATAAAAATATAGAAATTAAACTATTTGATATTGTAAAATTAAATAATTTTTTAAATAAAACAAATGCATATACATATTTATATTATTATTTATTTAGTGATAGTAAAGCAATAAAAATACCCAAATTTTCATATTATCGTGTTGATTTTAACAAATCATTAATTTATGATAGTGATTTTAATTTATTGTTACCTGATAATGATCCATCAAATATTAATAAAAATTTAGAAAATATTAGTTTAGTAAATACTAATACTAAAAAAACAAAACCAGATTATTTTAAATCCTATTTATCTAATATATTTCTTAATAATGTTATTGTTAAAAATAAACAATATTATCAAAATAAAAAAATAAGTTTACCACCATCATTAGAATTTGAATTAGGGACTTTTTTTGAATATAATAAATTATTATTATTACAAAAAATTGATAGAAATAGATACAGAACTATTTTAAATAAAATAAATGAGTTAATAAATAAAACTGAAAACACAAACATAAATGAATCACAACAACAATTTTACTTATTTAAATTAATTGAAGAACTTATTAAAGATCAAGCTGAATTATTTACTGATAAGGCAATAACAAAGATATTATATGCAAATAAAATAGATGAAATTAATGAAAATAAACAATTATTTAGTATTGGTGAATTTAAAAATACTAAAATAACATTTAATGATAAAGTAGAAGATGATTCTTTTGAAAATTTTTATTTATTTAAAAATCAAGGTGTAGTTGAAGAATGTAAATTTATTATATACCCAAATGAATATAATAATACAAATAGTTTAAAACAAATGTATTGTTTAAATATTAATCAACAAATTTTACAATATTTAATTGATAAAAATGCAGATCCATATTCAATTGATGATAATGGTAATTCAGTAATTAGTCCTCTAGAAAAAACATATCATCATATGTCAATTGAAACATTAAGAAAAAATGGTATTGATATAAATAATTTTGGTTTACCAAAAAATCCTTTTATACAATTAAAAAATGAAAGTAATAATCATATTAGTAAGTTGTTAAAAGGAAATAATATAAATGAATATATAACAAATTTTACAAGTTCACAATATAATGAAATTAAAGTTATATTACTATCAAATAGTAGATTTGGTAACAATATTATAAATTATTTAGATACTTCTTTTAAAACTATATTTTATATTTTAAATGAATATTTAACTGATATATTATGGAGATTTAATGATAAATATAAATTTGATGATATGAATAAAATATTTAATATAACAGAAAATAATAAAAAAAATATAACAAAAAATTATTTATTTAATTACTTTCATGAAAACAATATAAATATTCCATCATCAAACAATATTATTATAATGAAAGATTATTTAAATCAATTAAATGAAGAAAAATCAACTTTAAAAAATAAATTTACAAAAATTAAAAATGAACTAGAAGAATTACATAAAGGTGGATTAAGTAAAAACATTTTTGAACTTAGAAATAAAGAGAAAAATATAGTTGTACAAATTAATAATACAGGAAGATTATATAATAATATTTATAACAGAATTAAAAATGACAATGGATTAATAATATTTTTTTCAGATAAAAACCCAAAACAAATAATAAATGAATATAATAATTTTATTAATTCATATGATGTTGGGGTTTACTTGGAATGTTGGGAAGAATTATTTAAAAGTGATTTATCAAAATCATGGAATTTAGATTTAATCAAAATAATTCAAAAAGAATCACAATTACTAAAAAATATGAATAAACAAGAATATGAAAGTATAAATACATTTTATAAACAAGTTAGTGATTTAAGTAAGATATATTTTGAAGAAAGTAAATATACTGAAAGAAATAAAGTATTAAAATTTGTTTATGAATTACTTGAACATATGACAAAAACATATATTTGTTTTAATATTGAAATGACATTACGAAATTTATTAGTAAAATATTATACTGATTTAAATATTAATAAAGATTTTTCTGATATTAATAATAAAATAGATTATTTATTAAATGCTGAAAATGTTCTTAATGGTAAAAATTTTAATGATATATTATATAATGATTTACCTAAAGAATTTGTAAGAAATAGTGTTGATATATTTTATAATTATGATGACAAACATGTATTTGAACCAAAATCAATAAAAGAAATATTAAATGACTTGTTTAATTTATTAACTGTTGGTGATGTTGTTAATATACCAAGTAACTCACAATTTATGCAAGTATTAAATAATGATTTAACCGATTATTTTGATTTATTTGTTCAAAAACTAATAAATAACTGGTTAGTTGTTATAGAAAATATATTAAAATTTAGTATAAATCAATATAGAATAAATAAATGCATATTAGAATTAATTAAATAATCAATAATTTTAAAATAATTATACAAATTTATTTAAAATCTGTATAATTCTCTTTCCGTTTTAGAAAGCCTTAAAAATTCATGAATTTTATTAATACTATCAGGAATAAACTTTCTATGATCTTCTAACATGAATTCATCTGTTTTATATTTATTTAAAACATTATAAATATCTTGCCACCATTTACCAATAATTTCTTGATGATCTGTATGGTCAATTTCAGAAGGTGTTATGTTATTATCAGTAATTAAGAGTAAAATATGTGCATCAGCTTCTGAATATCTGTCTACACCACATTCAACATATGCACCATCTTGAATCATTGAATATTTGCTATATCTACCTTCACGATAAGCACTATTATAAAGTCCAAGTGGAAAAAAGAAACACTTATTAATTGTTTCTCTTGGAATTCCAATTTCTTCATTAATAGTGATTAATGCTTGTTTTCTTGCATCTTCACCATTTTCAAGTTGTTTATGTTCACCGCCTGAAACTACAACTCTATTTGGACTATCCGTGTTGGGATTATTAGCTCTTCTTAACATTCTAATTAACATATTGTTATGTGTTTCATCATACCAAACAACAATTGTGTCAGATGCACGTTGAGGTGGGGGATTATCAGTTAAATATAATGGATACACAACACCTTTCCATTCACAATTACATGAAAGACCATAATTTGAATTAGTAATAATACTATCTTCAGTAAAAGGTTTTCCATTATAAACAACAACACCATCCTTAACGATAGTTACAGGTAATTCATCATTAACCCATGCACCAGGTAACCAGTTTTGACCAGTTAATGTAAAATTGTTACGACCATATTGTCCTCCCTTCCATTTACCATTAGTTTGATATGATTCTTGACTATCAATAAATTGAACAAAAGTTATCATTCTAATATGATCATCTTGTGTTAATTCTTCAATAGATGAAGAAACATCCATATTTGGCTTATTAGTGCCTCCAGATGGGGCATATTGTACGACATACACTACTTTATTTGTACCTTTAACTCTTGCGGAAAACCCACAGTACATTGGCTTTAGGTATTGTAAAACTACTTTTTGATTAGAAAACATACTTTAAATTATAATATCGTTTCAATATTTTTTTCAATTTTTTTTATACACACATATTTTCTAATCTAACACCTGTAAAACATTGATTATCTAATTTACCATTTTTAGAACAAAATTTTGATAATGTATTTTTAATTTTAGCAACACTTTCAACAGTAACTTGTTTATATCTTCTATATTTATTTCCATCAACTGTAGAACTTTTATTTTTATACACCATATAATTATACATATCATTTATTTTAGATATAATTGAGTTAATTGGTTCATTAGCTTTTATACTTTTTCTAATATTTTTTAAAAATTCTTTAGGAACACAACCGTTTAATTCTTTATTAATTAATTGAATTAATTCTTCTCTAGTTTTTGCAGTTAGACCAAGAATATTTGCCCCTTTTAAATATTGAGACCCACCTTCTAATTGATTTTTTAAATCAATATATTTTTTTTTATATTTTAAATATTTTATTTTATA
>JACCDO010882593.1_pt1 | contig 42312 bp, 18 predicted proteins | sample 7446101 | NCBI WGS metagenome assembly JACCDO01 (sample SAMN15323440, study PRJNA562643) | freshwater metagenome | isolation source: river surface water | place: USA:Blue River Watershed | collected 2017-08-16 | reverse complement strand
CCAGTAATCACAATAACTTTATTAGTATTTGGCAGTGCTGATACGAATTGAGGAAAATGTTTATCCTCTTTAGACGTTTTAACCAATGTTTTACTGCAACATGCACCCATTATAATGAAAGTTATTACGGATGTCGTGAAGATTTTTGTAGGTAAGAGCATCTTAATTAAGAGGTAGAACAAAGAGGAGACTCCGGAACTTGGGTTGACTGTAAAAGATATGCGCACAAAATTATTATATGAGCACTTCTTCAGGGTACTTTTCGTTTTCGGTTTCTAATAATTAGATTTGATCATTATAAAAGTTAATTGCCTCCTCAATCGAGTAAATATAGTCCACACCACTTTTTTAGTGTTAAGCGATTCGCCAACCAAATGAATTTCATTAAGGAAAGAGTAAGTAAGAAGTAGGATTTAACATGAAAAAAGATAAGAAAAAAAGCAAAAAAAAGAAGAGTGGTGGTAAGAGTCGTAGTGAATGGGATCAAGACGGAGGAGTTATAATAAATGATTCGAATACAGATAATAATGAAGAGAAACGAAAATATAGAATTAATACTCAAGAAAAAGATGATCGAAACAGACGTATATCATCACTTCGACTAGATAGAAAAAGAAAGCAAGAATTTGTGAATAAAATGGGTAAAAAGATAAAGTTTTCGGACGTTTTAGTGGATAGTGATGCAGAAGAACCAAGAGTATTGTTAGAACAGAATGCTGTAACAAAGCGACAGCGGAATCAGAGTAGCAAATCTGTATACGATAGACTGAATTCTTTTGTTCGTAGCACTATTGAAGAAGAATTGAATGATTACGAGTTAGCAGATGGTGATAGTGATGATGTCAGTAATGAAGATGAAGAAGACGAAAATGAAGACGATGAAGAAGAAGACGAAGAAGAAATGCCAAAAAATGATAAATTGAAATCAAGCAAACGTTCAAGTCTTACCGTTGATGAAGACAATGACTCCAATGACGAAGACTCCAGTGAAGAGGCACACAAGTCAAATTTTGACGAAGAAGATGGTGATATTGATGACGAAGATAACCAAGACGCTGTCACTGACAACTACAGTTGGATGTTTCAAAATTATGAAGACAATGCCGATGATACAAGCAATGATCAATACAAGTTGGTAAAATCTTTTGATGAATTTTCTATTTATAGTAAACTCGACTCATCAATAAATCTTCCGCCTTCCATACGACACTATCGAGATATACCTGGATTATATAAACTTTGGAAAACTCGAGCTGCGGAAAAAGTAGTAGGAATCAGTAGAGAAATGCTTCCATTGTTATTGTCGTATGCTGACATTTTTATCGATGGTCGAACTCATATGAATGACTGCGACATTTTGCAAAGCGTTTTAATGCATATTTCTGTTCACATAGTGAGAAGCAGAGTAAAGCAAATCAAGCACGATCAAAAATTAAAAGCCGTTAAAGCGGAAGAAAAGATAAATAAAGTAAAAAATTCAAGTAAAAAACCTAAAAGTAAAGAGAAATTCACTGTGCCAACAGTCATCGCACCAGCTAATATAACGTATCAGGATCAAGGCTACTGCCGCCCTCGCGTCCTGATATTATGTCCATTTCGCCATTCGTGTAAGCAAATAGTGGAACTATTGGTTACAATATTGGGCTCCAATACTACTGTCGCAAACATGGATAAGTTCGACGATGAATATGGGCCTGGCTCTGACGAAGAAGACGATGAGTACGACAAAGGATTGAAAAAACCCGAAGATTGGCGATCAATTTTCAAGGATAACATGGATGATGACTTCAAGCTGGGCATAAAAATTCATCCTGGGCAAGGTAAAGGGGTTGGAGCGGACAAAGGAGTCAAGTTAAGATTATATTCTGATTTTTATCAGTCAGATATAATTATTGCATCCCCTTTAGGACTCCGTCTGGTTGTTGATGGTAGTAAAGGAAAATTAAATTTTGACTTTTTATCTTCGTTAGAGGTAGTATACTTGCATCAAGCAGATGTTTTATTCATGCAGAATTGGGATCATGTTGAGTATATTCTAAAAAATATCAATAAACTTCCCCAGTCAGATCACGAAATAGATTTTTCGCGTGTTCGACCATATTTCTTGGAAGGAAACGGTAATAAACACAAGCAAGTAATAATCAACTCTGCTTTCAATGAACCGCTGATCCAAGCAGCATTCAGAGACCACGCCAAGAGTGTCGCTGGAATAATTAAAGTGAAAAAGGATTGGAATGACGGAAATATTACACAAGTTGGCAGTAAGATCAACCAAGTTTTCACCTTATTGAAGACTCCTTCTTTTAGTGATAACGAGGACGTAAGATTTCAGTATTTTAGGGATAATATTTTATCCAAATTGTTAGCAACAAGTCAAACCAGAACGCTTATAGTGACACCGTCATACATAAGTTACGTAAGAGTAAGAAATGAAATGATAAAAAGAGATGCAAATGCTGCATATGTGTGTGAATACAGTAGAGATAGTGAAATTAGTAGAGGTAGAAGCAGATTTTATCAAGGAATAAATCATTTAATGTTGTACTCGGGTAGATCGCATTTTTTCAACCGTTACAAAATTAGAGGTGCTATGCATTTAATATTTTATTCATTACCAGAATATGCGCACTATTACCCCGAAATAGTGAATGTTATTGGTGATATTCCCAGTGACGCAAAAAACAATGCCAACAATAACGTTACATCCTGCACTGTTCTGTTCACTCAGTTTGAAAAAATGGCATTGGAGAGATTGGTTGGTAAACAAAGATGCGATCACATATTTGCTAGCGATAAAACCACTTTTATGTTTTGTTGATTTGTATCCACATTCAATTACTTATTTTTCTTGATTTACTCCATTTCGATTTTACAATAAGTCATCACAATTATAGGTTCAAAGAATGTGTGCGTGCAGATATGTGCGTATTGCGTCAAACATCAACACCAAATGTACATTGTAAGCTACTTTTTATTTCTTTGCATAGTTTTTCTGACATCAAAAAGATTTGCGTGTTCTTTCTTCCTTGTTTGAACACCCCAAAATGCTAATCCACCGATGATAGCCATCATTATTTGAAAGAAAATAACTCTTAATTGCTCTTCTTCGGGTGTCAAAAAGCAAGAGTGATTATCATCCACCATCATACCATCTGTACCTAAACATTTAACTTTAATTGATTTTCCCGTTTCCTTACAGTATGATTTACTCAAATCACGAGGATCACATAATGTGCAAACCCCATCATCAACGCAACCTGACAGGGCAGCTAGAGTCATTGGAGCCATGCAAATCAAAGCCGTTGCTAGATAATAATAGATGGAAGGCATTTTCGTGTCGTTTCTTTCTTTCGCTTTGTTTTTTTTTGTCAAGATTTTTGAACAAAATTTTTTCGCATGATTACGGCATCAATGGAAATGACTTTGGACTGACTTGCTTAGCTGAATTTAGCTGTTGATAGTTATTTAAAATGGACTCGGTACACGGCGTTACCTGTATCAAAGGCGAAATCCATTCGATAATGACTTTGATGAGGTTAAGTACTAGATGGTCCCATGCCAAGCATCAAGTAGATGTGACGATATATCAGGACGAGAATCCTCTTGTAAAGTCATTTAGGAGATTAAATGAATATTTAGAAGGCATGTTTGACTTAAATGAAGTAGATTGTGTGATGTATATTGCACCATTTCATCAAGTTATTGTATCAGATCAAGCTAGTGGTCCATTAACAAGTGCAGCATTATCTTCGTTAAGTAAATTTGTATTATACGGTTTTTTAAAACCTAAATATCCTAGAGTAGGAGAAGGTATTGGACTAATAGCTGCATGCATAGAAAATTGTAAATTTGAAGAAACTGACTGGGAAAGTGATGAGGTTATATTAATGAAGCTATTGGAGTTATCTGCCTTAGTATTTCGATGCGAAGCAGCAAATTTATTAACAGTTGGTGCTGTTTGGGATATATACTCTACATGTATTTCTATACACAGTCAACGGGCATCAAAAATACTTAGGTCAGAAGCCGAGTCGACTTTAAGGCACTTAACTTTGACCGCGTTTAGTAAAATTAAATTTTCATTGTCGAATCATAGTAATATATCACTTGATCGTAATTCCACTAACGATGCAAACTTAGATGTTAAGAAAAATGACGATGTTAATGCATTTTCATCTGGAGAATTTAAAGATAAATCGTGGGACATCATTTGCAAGCAGATGGATTTTGCAAGTTCTATAGGTTTAACAATGCTGCTGGCAAAAATTATGTCTGTATTAAGCACTTTGATGGATTTACAAAGTAATTCTATTGAGGAAGTCAAATTTTCATTGTCATTGGTTAATATTGCTCTAGAAGCTGGCGGTCCGGCATTAAGTTTCATGGGACCATTAGTGGACGTTTTACGAGGTGACGTTTGTCGGCATTTGCTTCGAGCATCCCAGTCAGAGGATCTCGCTATATTCAGCTTAGCCTTGAGAGTGGTGTTCAATTTGTTTATGTCAATTAAAGATCATATGAAAGTTCAATTGGAAGTATTTTTTTCCTCTGTACACCTGAGGTTATTGCAAAGTAACGGACAGTTGAATAATCAGCAAGTTGCCGGTTTATCTGCCAGAGAGGAATTGGCATTGGAGTCATTGTTGGAATTTTGTCGAGAGCCTTCATTAATGTATGACTTATACACGAATTATGATTGTGATGTGCAATGTACAAATTTATTTGACTCGATTATCACTACATTATGCACCAGAGCTGTTCCCACAATATACTTAAGTTGTACAAAAAATGACAGCATAAAACAAGAAGAGCCGTTGAATGATATCGTTGGGATGGTTTATGCTCAAAATGAAAGGCATTCAAAAGTTAACATATTGAATAAGTTGGCTTTGGATGGAGTATTTGCTGTGCTTCACACTGTTGCGGTAAGATGTTCTAACGTTGAAGTCGACGTGAAACAAGAGTCCTCGCAATCACTATTGCAATCATCAAGTCAAAATTCCTTAAATCAAACAGAAAATTTACTGCCTACTGGAGTATTACGATATGCAGGTCGTGAAATACTAGAGAATCCTCCACTAGAAATGATAGAAATGCAAATCGACCAATGGTGCTCAACTAGTGAGCCGGGAACACCTCCATTGAACGACGCGTTGGCAAATAGTGACGGTAAGATAAATGACAAAGAAATCCAGGGATTAGCGGAGCTGCGTAATTCAAATTCCGTATCGCCGGCACCAATTTCGGAAAGCATAAATGCAATGTTGACAGAAGGCGCGAGCGCTTTACCTAACAGTAATAGCAACTCAAACATGGGCAATTCTAGTGAAGATCCAGATTTTGTGTTTTTAGCGAGAAGTCAGACATCAGACTTGCTCAGGGAACGTAAATTGAAAAAGCAAATGTTGCGTCTGGTGACGGAGAAGTTCAACGAATCACCATTCAAAACGGAGTGGATCAAGCTTGCTCTGGACCTGGATTTGCTGCAAGCTTATGCGAGCCAAAGCGCTAGCAATGCCAATCCCAATAGTATATTAAGTATTAAAGTCGGGAAAAATATGGAAGATTCGGCGGTTGAAGCAAAAAATATTGCTAAATTTTTGAAACTAACTCCTGGATTGGGCAAAAGTCAAATAGGGGAATACTTGAGTAAAGGGCCAAAGGACAAGTACCCGTTTCACGCGGAAGTGCTGAAAGAATATGTTGGAACTTTTGATTTTTCCGAAAAAAGTAGCAACAATAAAGTTAGTTTTGTGAATGCATTGCGGAATTTCCTCGGCCATTTTAGATTGCCTGGTGAAGCGCAGTGTATCGACCGCTTGATGGAGGCATTCGCTGTTCGATTGTACGAGTACTTAGGATACGGCAATCCATTCAAGAACTCGGATGCGGCATTTGTATTGGCTTTTTCGACTATAATGCTCAATACGGACTTGCACTCTCATCAGATACAGCATAACAAGAGGATGACGAAAGAGCAGTTCATCAATAACAATCGCAAAATTAATGACAATGAGGATTTGCCAAGGGTGTATCTAGAGTCATTGTATGATGAAATTAAGTCGAAGCAATTGCAGGTCGATTTAGATATCAACGACACCGGAATAACTGGTGCTGGTAGTGGTTTAATAGATTTTACTGATACTGCAACGTGGAATAAATTGTTACGTAAAAGTGCCATGGATCAAGCTCCGGCGGCGTTTACTCCAACTGTAGCAGCTAGACGTCTTACAAGTAGTGGTGGAGGTCATAAAAGCCAGTATGCGTTGCCTCTTTCAATTCACGAAAAGGATATGTTCTTGGTTATGGCAAAACCTGTGCTTGAAACTATGATAATAATATGGGAAATATCTGACGACGATCGTATTATTAGGCGAATATTAGAGGGTATATGGGATTATGCCGCTGTTTGTGTCGGATTGAACCTTGCGCAGCTACTAGGTGAAATGATTTCACTACTATCACTTCGTGCACGAGTAATACTAACACTAAGCAGACATAAAGTATCCAACGAAACTCATGCTCAGAGTAGAAATTATTCAATTATTGACATGGAGCTGCGCAAGTTGTTTCAGTCCAGCTCTGGCTGCGACATGATTTCTTTGGTCAATGCTGACTTCTACAGTTTGATTACATCAAACAGATCATCTTCTTCATTTAATACCTCTGCGGAATCGTACAACTGGACTGGCGCTAATATTATAAAAGGCGAGCTAATGATAAAGGCTATTTTCTATATTACGAATAAGTTTACATCATATTTGGACCACGATTCTTGGTTATCTGTGTATAAACTGTTACTCTGGGTCAGAGGAAGAGGATTGTTACCTAGATCATTAGCTACAATTACTGAAATTTCTCAATATTTATCGATGGATATTGACAAAAATCGAAGTGGAAGTAACCTTGAGGTGTCGCTCTATGCCCTGAAGTGCATTGAAAATGCCAAAAACAAAAAATATAAACGCACCCATAACCAAAAGCAGTCGTGGTGGTCGTCTCTGATATTTGGGTCTGCTGACTCCGGTGCAAGTTCACGCGAGCACCAAAAAGATAAATTACATCAAGCAGTTGATGTCGATGGGAATGCCGGAATCTATAAATTGGATCCAAAATATAACCAAGAAGTAGGCAATGGTAATGGAAATGCAACCAAAAGCAAGATAGTTAGTGGTGATGAATATTTGCGCATTTGTCTGTTGCACTCGAAAGTAGATTTAGGAATGTTCCAACTATCATTTAGATGGGAAGATGGCTTTCTGAATATGTCGGTTATCAGCATTATTACTCTTCTTTCCGACATCCTAAGTAGCATCGTGGCTGAGACTACGGAGCAGAGGGATACCGATGAGTCGGAGGACATTTTATTTTTAAAGTTTCAATTTCAGGGTATCGAGATGGATGCCGTCGTGCTCCTGGAGTGGCTAAGCCACATCTGTGTCTCCAACAGACATAGAATATATATCATATGGCCTAAAGTTCACAATTTTCTAGTGGAAATTTCTGAGGAAAAATTGGAAGATCTATACTCATGCTGTCCATATTTTTTAGAGCGTTGTGTCATTTTGATACTACGTAGTATCAACACAACAATAGAATACACTGGGGGCAATATTTCGGATGCTTCGGATGCGCACAATGTTAGTAAAAACTCGGAAACAATAGTACTAGATACTTTAAATTCAATGTGGTCATCTCTTCGTTTGCTTCGAGGTTTCCCCAGTCAGTTACTGAATAATATTGCCGACAGACTGGCGGTCGGGGTTTTATCATTAATGCAGTGTTACCGCAGTATACTATTCAAGGCAGACGGTATCACTGATACTGCTGTTCAAGAATATTTTGGTATTGAACAGTGGTACATGGTATTTAGTCTTTTATCCGGCGCCACTTGCAGTCATGTAGGACGACCATTCGTATGGGATACTATATGCTATATAATTGATAACAACTTAGTTAGCGACGTCAACTACTCTCCTTGTCGACAATTAGTTTTACGATTTATTCACGGGGTATTCCTGGGCGAAGAAGAGGAAAAGGAAAGTATAGAATATGATGAAATGGATGAAAGTAGTAATAATCCGTGGAAATCGACTTCCATGATGTATTTGGTCCGGTTGACAAGTATGGTACTGGGTGGCTACGTCCTTTTGAATGATAACAACGACCTCACAGAGCCTAATTACAACGGCAGCACTCCTACCAAGGCGTGTGATAATAAAATAGTTACTTTCTCCTTGCCACCTATAGAGAAGAAGTTGTACAACATATTGTCGCCTATTTTAGAAATCAAAAACCTACCAAAGATTACAGAGTCGAATAATTCCAAGTTTTTGCAATCTACCAGCATGGAAGTGGCGGTTGTAGCGTTTAAAAGCGTCAAAGAAATTGAGACTTTATGGCTTGAAACATGCAAAACTTTTGCGAACATGGTAAATACAGCTAATATTCGCGTTGCTTATCGTGCACTATACTGTATTCAAGCAGTATTTTTAGCAGGAGAGACTGTTGGGTTGTCAGATTCCTCGTGGTTCGAGGTATTACAAGAATTAGTGAATATATTACCCATTAACTTCGCTTCCGTGGCTGCGTTGAGAGATAACTCAGTTGATCCAAAATTAAAGTATGAACTATTAGAAATATGCCTCAGAAGTTGCAATTTAATGTTTGAAATGATAGTAACTTACTTGAACCATTTGCGCAACGTGAGTGAGTTTCCAAGTATATGGTTACGTTTTGTTTCCGTATTAGCAAATAATGTCAACGTAGTACAAAAGAATGCAGCCCTACATGAAGAAGTATTAGAAATGATTGTGGCGTTACTGCGATTATTGCATCCTCCAGCATTGCCATCAAGTGTGAGGGAAGCGGTCAATTCACCAACTTTATCAAAAAGTAATAGCACAAGTCAAAATTCATTCTTGGGATTGTTAGCTTCAGCAATATTTGACGAACCGAAGCAGGAGCAACCTTTGTCGCCGTTGACGGTCATTTCTCCAAATATTCATAATAAAACACCATTAAGTGGTGGTGGGGTGACTGGTGACGAATTTGACGATGCTGCATTATTGGCGTTAACTTGGACCAATATTTCTAATATATGCGCATCGCTAGTACCTTCGTTAAAAGTCAAGAACGGTCAATTAGTAAATGATATGTTAAAATATATTGAACAATTTGAAAATAGCCGAGTAGTAACAAAAAATGATGATGCTATAAGTATTGCTAGTGCTTCAAATACAAGTGAAGGGGATCATCATGTTAGCGCTCCAAAAAATTCAATCGGTAAAACATTGATAGTATAATATATATAGAATACAGTAAAAACATAAATATATATATAATTGAAAAGTTAAGATTGCTCATCCAATTCACCAAAAAATGAATCTGCAGTTAATGGATCCACGTCCAAGGGAATTGGAACGGCATATCCAAAATACGAGTTAGGACGTTTTCTTGATTCCGCAACTTTTTGTTTGAAATGATCTATTCTATCGATCGATTTCATATACCTACATAATGCCTCTAAGTGTTCTAGATATTCCCTTTCATCCATTGGGAAAGACTTTTGTCCAAAATATCTCCACATTATGTTCACGTAAATATTTCCTGATCCTTCACCAAATGGTGTATTTTTTCTCAACTGAACATCATATGCAACACCCCACTTCTTAATTATTAGTTCAAGCATATCTCTAGCCCCAAATTCCCCATCCTTTGATGACTGTGATTGCAACGCATTTACTACTGCTTTGCGATACTCATCCATTGAGTCATCTCCTGTTGGTGTTATTTTCTTAGCATAAAGTTTTGTCCTTCTTGAATGAGTTAAAATCTTGAAGCTAAAACAAAGCGATATGTAGCATACCAATAACAAGAATATAATACGCATGCCTTGTTGGTACAGTAAATTTATGCCTGGCAGCCTGAGTCACGACTCGCGACTCGCGAGTCGCAAGTGTACCGGCTGAAAATACTTGACATAAAATTGTGACATTATTATTAATGCTAAATTGATTACTGGAAATTCCTGCATGAATAATGACATCTACTAGCTATTCTCGCGTAATTAAATTGCTTTAACATTTATCCCATGACCGACACCAGTTCCGGCAGCTGATGCTAGCATCACGATGTCCTTTGTGAGGATTGGATGTTGCCAAAGAGGGTTAACTCAACAGTGGATGCACCGCAAAGGGGGCAAGAAGAGAAGTATGATTGAAACTGATGCTATTGATACGAAGCTGCCCGAGGACAACCAAAAGGAGGGTATGGCTATGACAAAATGGTGGCTTCTACTCACATTTTTAGTCGTAATCTTCACTTATGGACACGACATACTCGGGAAAGATGTATGGTTCAACTGCCTGAGAGGCGCAGTAGCCGTGAGCGGTTTATGTGTCGGTATAGGATATTATGCATTTATGATAACGTTCAACTATGTTCAAACTCCCACATTACTCCAACAATTCTATGAAAGGTCATGGAAGGATAAGGGCTACACATTTTACGGCTACGTTGCAGTAGATGTGTTCATTCACGTTCTCTGCTGCGGAGGATTTTATGTTTTGTGGCGAGATTATGTTACAGTCACATCTACCTGCCTCACATTTATTTTCCATCGCCTATGGTCACTAGTAAACTCAGGCTGGACAACCCCATACTTCCAAGGAGATGAAGTTTATCAGTTTAATAAAAGAATGCCTCTCTGGGGTTGGGGTGTTGTTTATGGCGTAGAAAATTCTATTTGCCTGATCTTTTTGATAATCTTGGCAACATCAAAAGACTACTATTAATGTAAAGTTACAAATTTAATTATTGTATTTTTAAGCATTATTTTTACACCATTCTCATTCACTGGTATAAAATACTATCTATCCTTCACTTCAGCGTGTATAAATTTCGAAGTTTCTATGCGAAAAACTTCATAATAAATACCTGTCATGTATCTCTCTCCAGTAATACGGCGCAGAAGACTCGGTAAAAAGGGTATCTTCAAATAGTTCAGCGAGACATAAATTATAGCAGCTAAATTCTTTGCGTGGCCTCTGATTGGCATTTTGTACCCGATTAGGAACATAGCGAATAGATCGCAAGTGATGAAGACAACAAAATATGACGGAGGAAACCTTTCCTTGGACACATATGCCAGCAATGATACAACAACACATATCCCCACCAATATAAAACCAATCCATTGGTCTATTCGGAATCGCAATAAGACTAGATTACGGCCACTTATTGCACCTGTATCAAAAAGCATAACAGATACTGCCCATAACAATAATAACTGGTAGGCAGTAACTAGATTTGCAAAGCTATACGCATTGCAAAAATCATCTGTTGTATCTTCACTGCGATTTATGACACAAATCCCAACTGTATCGCAACCTAAATATACCTGACCCAATAGAACATTGACCCCCGCGACTAGGTAGCTTTGGGAAATGTCGAATAAGCCAATTCTATTACTGATATATTTGTACCTAAGAGTGTGCCTCATATTGATTAGCACTTCAATTGAAAGTACGAAGACAACTCCTGCCAGAGACCACACTAAACAGTAACCATACTGACCTGTATTATACAGATAAGATAAAGTTGCGATTGTCACGACAGCGAAGTACGTCAAAGCGTAGAGCCTAATAAAATAACCGTCGTAAGACTGCAACGTCCCAGTTATCAACATAAATCCCGCAGTCCATGCAAATGGCTCGACTGCGTGCTGCAATGCCGCCGTATATGGCTGCTGATTTAGTTGGACTTTCCAGAAGAACTCTCCATAGAGGTAAATGAAACCTGCGGGTACACCCATGAGGCTGACGATATACCTCATTCTCTTAATTCCGCGTCTTTTGTCTTTAAAGTCAACCATGTATATACACAGATATTTCTTAAGCACAGCAATTGATCCCACTGATAGTGTAAACTTCTTCGGAACCTTGACATCGTGCTCTTTGGCGTTTATATCAACATCGATGACAAAGAGTCTACTACTTGCATGGTAAGACGAATCGCTGCTCAATGTTGATTCTGTCGCCGTGGCACAGGTGGAAGAGTCACATATCTTAGTATTCATTCCAAGCAACATTCCGTAATTTGAAAGTCATTCATTACACATTTTTACTCATCTAAGAGGGATTTCGTAATTCCGTTGAAAATAAAAACTGTTACGGATTCGCATTTTGATTGAGGGAATCCTGTGCTGTGCCACTCTCCTTCTCTCTTTCTCTCTTTCTTTCTCTCTCTCTCTTTCTCTCTCTCTCTTCTCTTTCTCTCTTTCTCTCTCTCTCTTCTCTCTCTTCTTTCGATTCTCTCCGAAACACTCTAGCGGATGCCGACGGACTCGGGATTGGATAATCAGGAAACGACAAGAAGGAAAAGAGGAGTAAGTCTCTTGTAAGTGCTAATTGCGACATTATTGATGCTAAATTGGTTACTGGAAATTACCGCATTAACAATTATATGCTTGCTTATTTTGTCCCCGACCGGATTATCCAAATTGGTTCCATTTTTTTTTAAAATCTCCACAAGGAGTTTTGGATTACACCGTGATATGGAGTTGTCGTAATAGAAGTAGGTTGGTAAAATATGTCTGAGGTTGCACCTTCCGCGACTATAGTGCAGTCGTTGCAAGAGATCGCTACATTATTGCTTATGTTTCATGAAAATTATTTCGATAATGAAGAAACAAATATATTAGAATCTCTTCATAGTTTTATCGCTGATATAGGATTGAGCTCAATCGTATCATTGTTAGATATTGAGAGATGTAGGAGAATAGTAACGAAGGATAGTGTACTTAATGATCCAATGTCATACGAATTATTTTATTCTTGGTTAAGAGAAGTAGCAGAGCATGTTTACAAAGTACAACATAAAGTTCATTCTATTAACAATGAAGGAAGTAGAAGAAAAGCATTACATTTATTATTGACTAAATACATTATACCCTTTGCAACAAGTGAAGCGACCACTGTTCCAACAAATGACGTCGATAAAAACGTAGTTTATGGCAGCTTAAAAAAAGATTTATTCGATAGTTTTCTACAGTACGATAGCTTTATTCATTTGTGGTGGCTTCAATTATTAATAATCCAAAATCATAACGATAAGGAACCAATAATCACTCGATTCACGCCAGTTGAAACACTACGGTACAAGTGTATTGGACTATCAAAAAATATTGTTACTGTAGAATTTGTCATATTTTTTTTCAAAGATATAAATTTTATTACAGAAACAGAGGTTAGAGATTGCTTAGAGAGCATTCTGCATGTTAAACTTGATGACGATAAGGGGATTGGACAGCAATGTATTAACTTTGTGGAATTCTTATGTTTACTTGAGCATCTTTCCGTAAGAACAATTACAAACAATATTCCGTTGAACACTAAGATAACAACATTTATTCAGCGTATTGGTAATTGCTTATTTCATAAAGTGTTTGAAAGTTTTCATGCTTTAGAAGCAGGAAATAACACTGAAGGTTTTAGCAGCAATAATTTTATTGGTATGGAATCACTATTTTTATTAATGCGCCAAGCCGGAGTCACTCAATTTGAATCTGTTAGTATTAAGTCGCTCTACGATCTTGCTATCAAGAATTGTGAACAAAATGCCAATACTTTGTCTCGAGCATGGAGTGAGAAGCATGTATTTAGCTTGCTGCTAGGAATTCTAACAGCACAGAAGGACTGTGAATTAGGACTTAATGCAAGTGAACTCAGAGAAAAGGCAATTGTTCGGATGTTAATCGCGTTGCCTTCTTTATTTTTTGTATCGTCAAAAGTTGTGCCTTCGATAATATCTGATATCTGGAAAGCTGACTTCATTAACTACATCAAAGATAGCGAGAATCAAATTTACTCAATATACGAGTCTTGCTACGCCACATTTTATAATGGTAGCGAAGACAATCAAGGTTATATATCTATCGAAAACCTCGTGCTGTCGTTGGAGAGATTCGGCTTAATTCCCAAGTTCCTGAGGCAATTTACTGTCACAAAAGCATGCGAATTAGTCGTGGGAATGGGAAATTTGGATCAAAATACGCTTGTAGGAAGGAAAGATTTCATCGAAATAATGCACATTTGCGCGCAAATTTGTTTTTCAGGCGACAACTTAGAGGCGGCAAAATTTAAAGACTTGAATTCGCTGGAGCGATTCATCATGCTTACTAGCACCATAAGTAATAGCGGAAAGAACAGCGACTCTGTGTCCGACAATAACAGAAAAGCGGTCTCCGAGCTGGATCCGTTCATGAAAAATAACAAGGATATATACGTTCTATTAGTGCATTACCCGAAGAACTCATTTAAATTGAGTCCTTGGAATGTATTGCGCCTGTTACTCAGGTGTAAAGAGCAAATATCCAATGATCACGCAAGCTATGTGAGCGGTTACAATATAGAACAAGTATTACCTAAAATATTTCGCGAATTTTGCGACAACTTTTCTGTTTCAGCCGTTGATTTAGGTGCATTTTTATCGTCGTTCTTTAGCGATGAAAATAGTCAGTTAAAATATTCAATTTTAGAGACTTTGTCGGACTCGTTTTATCTCAATGTGCTCCTTGACGAAAAGGTGTTGAAGCTTCTGCAGACCAACGAGGAACTGCTGCGATGGGAGTTTGTGAGACTAGTGACGCATTCCCAAAATACTAGAAATAGTAAAAATATGTTCAAATTTGTATCCCCTATACCCACCAATGTTGATATGTCAGACGATAAGCTAGCAGAGCATGCCATTGTCAGTTGTCAAACAATACTGTCGTGGGCCGTGGAGACATTTCGCATATCTGATGACGTGGCAACAGCGAAGCTGAAGCAAACATTTTCGTTAATGGGAAGTGGGAAGAGTGCGTACCAAAGCTTCGAGACGTCATTCTTAACCTTCTCCACGTTTGTTGTTTACGCTCTTCATTGCTGCAGCGACGGCCTCGATACTGTAGTTACAGATATCTACTTAGCGAAAGTTAAATCTATGCTGAAGGTTTTTTCGGCAAATTTAACAATGGTTCAAACCACTCTAAAGTTTAAATTCTCGTATGTTCTAACGGATAGTTTTCACTCCTGTTTGCAGTACATCGACGAATACAGCAAGTTACATGATATTGAGAGTAATTTGATGTTGCTTGTTCAAACATCGATGAAGCTAGTGGCCGAGGGCTTGGTCTTATCCACGGAAGTTCCCTTCGTCCCTCCGAGTCCACCTAGTTTCTTCTACGATGGCCCTAGATTCCTTGAATATTGTAAGTTTTCAGGCATTCTCATGTTCATTAATGACTTCAACTTGTCCTTTGTATCGCTGTGGTATTCTTATAGCGCATACTTGAACACATTAAATGGGAATGCGGGATTCAGCATACACTCGGTGTCTCCGTTGCCGATGAAGGCTGATGCGACCTCTTTGTATCAACTTCTTAAATTTGTTTTTGCCGGGGTTCAGGCAATAAATGGGACAGAAGAAGTGGATAATCCTTCTATTTTGGCAAACATTATGAGTGCTTTGCTCCCTATTGCGGCGTCGTACATTGAACAAAGTAAGATTGTTTCATTGAATAATTGCAATAGTGATCTAGTAGACAAGAATTATATTTCCCTTGAACACATCTTGCGTTACGGCGGTCAGAGGCTGGTGCAAGTCGTTTACTCGAACAGGGAGTGGCTTAGACAAGTTTTCAACACGCTGAAAAATAAGGTAGATGTTGATAGAAGTTTGAAAGAAGCAGATACCATTTCATTTCCCACGTTATGCAACTACATGTCGTGCAACGGCTTACTTCTGACAACCATTGTGATAACCAACATCCGAACTTCTCTCCATCCGAAGATAAGGAGTGTCATACACGATTCTGCGGCATGCAACGACTACCAAGAACTAAAATACATAAATCTGTGCTACGTAGAGTTTGAGGAGGTATTGATGAGGTGTGCATTTAGTTTATGGGAACTGTCAGCTACAGGTTTGAATAACAGCTCCGATCCCAGTATTATTCTGGCGTCTATTGCAGATTTAACACTGTCCTCCTCCAAATACTTACGAAATATCGTGACTACTTATTCTAATGCCGCCACCGAAGTGTGTCAAAGCATCAATGCTGACTCGAATTGGGGGGTAGATTTCGTCTCGCCTTATATTGCATCGTTGAAGCAGTTGGACGCTTTGATCAGGAAAGCGTCAAGTACACCAGCAGATGTTATCACAAGTCATGCCGCAAGGAATCTAGGAATGCTTGATAATTCAATAGAAATTATTAAAGATGATGCGTTTGGTTTTAACAAGATAGTCACCGAGGAGGCAACATCCGCGGTATCTTCCAGCTTAATAGAGTTGACAAAGGAAGAATTGTGGCCAGTTTTTGCTACATTTTGCTCTTGCGGTGATAGCACCGATCCTGGGATGCTCTCGGGGCCTAACTTATTCACTTTATTAGCGAAATTGGACTTATTAGTTGCGAATATTCGGCTGTCCGATGTTGGTTTACTCATTCACCAGGTATCCAATCACCATCACACATCTCAAAATAATTCGGTCTCGCCAAAAGGTATTGGTGTTGGCTTCGGGGAATGCGATGCTCCATCACTGTCCTTCGAAGAATTTCTAGTTTATTTGTGCATTTTCGCTGATCTTTTGAAGGATACTTCCATGGACATAAGTCTATTAATGGAGAGAATAGTGACGTTGATACCGAGAAAAGAGAAGTCAGAATCGCCAAGATTCTCGCGCGAAAATTCATATTCTGAAATTTTTGCTAGTAACAGAGAGGACCTGACCATTATTAAGCTGTCGGATTACTGGTTTCAAATGTGGGAAAAATACATGAAATCTTCGACCAATTTCAGCGCGTTACTTCAAGAAATTATTTTACCTAAGCTCAACAAGTATCCGTTGCTGGAAAGCCCTGAGGACGCTCGACAGCGTGACATGTACTCTTGCGTTTTTTCTTTAGAGGTATTACTTGCAATTGAAGAAATAGAAACGAAGCTATCTACCGCGTTCGCTAGATCAAGGAGCAGTGGCGATGAAGAAGGATATAAATTTGAGGGAGAGATAAAGTGTATCTTAGCAGCGTTGGAATCTCTAAATTTCGCGCCGCAGTTAGTTGCAGTTAAATTCGTCATGAAGATAGCACATAGTAACTTTGAGCAAAGATCTAGTGGTAAATCGAGCAAGGACGCCGACCAGGTCCTCTACTCACTGTGGGAATGGGTCATCTGCGTCATAGCATTCCATATCGTGGAAGCTATATCCGCCAGTGCAGATAGGATGAAATATGACTTCTTATTCACTAGTGGCAATAGCGGCAATAAAAACTATATGGTTGCAGATATTATTAAGCAAATAGCATCAGCACTATAGTACTTTTTCACTGTAATTTTATTATATTACAAAGTTAATTGTAGCAAAAACATACAAATATAACACTTCGCCTCGACTAGTCATCAACAGATGGCAGCATGCCTATTGACGTTAGCTTGGCTGTCAACCTTCTCTTCAAATACTCAGCATCCTGAGCCAGTATTCGAATCTTTCCAGATTCAAGTCCTACAATTAGTAGACGCTCACTAGAAGTAAGCAACAGAGAGCGTATCGGTGACATGAAATAATCACCGGAGTCGCCATCTTCATCCTTGCCGTCCACAACGGCTTCCAATCCAAATCTTGAATTAGTGTTAGCTAATCTGAGATTAACTACCCATCTGAAAACAACTAAGCATCTTTCGCCACCAGTCAGAACAACATTGCCGTCTTCCGACATACACATAGCGAATAATCTTTCCCCGACATCTATCATTTTTACTAGTCTGCCATTGATGGTATATGTGCACAATAGATTTATGCCGTCATTGGAATACGCCAGAATATATCCTTCTTTTGAGATTGCTAGCATAGTGACCCGGCGAACTTGCGGTCCTATGATAGGAGGAGCTGAACTAACTGAATGATACCCTAGCAGAATTGATCTTACATACACACCTTCTCTTAACGTGTGTATAATCAATGTGCCGTCTATGGAACCACTAACTAGGATATCTAACTCACCGTTAACGGCAACACAAGTCACAGGGTCATCATGCCCGTGTAATACATGCAATGGCGATGGAGATACTGGCATTTCTTTATCGAGACAGATTTCCCATATGATGACAGTACAATCTTTGGAGCCTGTTACAATCCAATGTTGACCGTAATCGCTTGTTCCAGTGATACAAGTTACGAGATCTCTGTGATAGAATACTGACTGAACTAATCTACCAGTAATGGCCTCAGTCACTTTGAAGCTATCATCCCAATGGCCACAAGAAAACACTAGCTGCGGCCTAGAATTACTATTAATAGTTGCGAACAAGTTACCTGATAAATGATCAAACACTCCTTCTCGTCGATTACCAACAAATCTACCAGATTTTGTGGATAATCCTACAGAAGTTCCACTTTCCCGTCTTCCACCTGTCAATGATGAATATCGAGAGTAAGTATCAGTAGTTGTTGCAGTGGATGATCTTGTTGGGCTTTGTCCTTTCGTAGTAGGAGTCGAGACACTTGGTTTCGTTGTAGGAGTGCTGGGACTTGTTCCTGGGCTTATGGATTCTGATGTTGTAGAAGTATTGGTAGATTGAGTTGATGGCATTGCAACAGAAACTGACTGTCTACTTTTTTCTTGCGCTTGCATCGTCTTCAGTCTCGACGTCTCACGAGACCGCCTATCGTTTTCTTCTTTAATCAACAACTCTTTATTATATTTTGTTCCTATTACTTCAAGTTTTGAGGAATCTAGGTACGCAACTGCCCCATGAGCTTGAATAAGTAAACCTTTGGATGCAAATGGGACACCACATACTTTAGGCGTGGCTTTATAAAAGAAAGAAGAAATTAGCCCAGATGAACCACTTACTTCTAATTGAAAAGGTGGGACGACATCTGGCTTCTTTACCTTGAAGGTATGAACCCCGAGATTGCGATTAGCGTCAACAGTGATTAGATGCTCCGATGACTTCAACTCAATAATGAATAAAATAGGAGACGACGATACAGTCAACTCCGGGAATGAAACGATTTTCCTTGGTTTTTCGTACTTACATATCTCTGCTTCCTCTCTGGACATGGTGTCATATCCCCTAATTATAGATGCGATAGGCCAAATAAATTCAGCTTTTGAAAGTTCTATTCTCTTGGGATGTGGTCTGTCGAACAAACGATTTGGTGTCTGTCCGAAGTTATCAATTTGTCTCAGATAGCTTTTGTATAGGTTTTCATCTTCAACTTTTAGCTTTTCTAAGTCCACAGCACCAACATATGTGAGATGAAAGAAAACATTGCAATAATCTATTGCGGCTTGATCGCCTTTGAGCTTTGGGTGCTCGATAAACGGAGGTCTTTGCTTATATCCAAATATTAAGTCAATCCAATGGTGCAAATTCTGACTGACGTACTCACTCTCTAAAGCCTCACGATTTATGCGAACAAAATCGTGTGCATTCCTGCACCAAGGAGGCAAAACTACTGGACCAACTTTCTCCTTGTTTTGCATGGTTCCAAGATCGACGTCATTGTGATTTTCGAACATTTCAGGGCAACAATAGAACTCAGGGATCAATTCTTTCACGTCTGCGGCATTATTCAAGCATCCATTCCATGCGGATTGTACCGAATAAAAGAGACGATCGGGTTTATCGAATTTACCACTTTGTAAAAGAATATGCAAGGACGTGAACGGCTCAAGTCGGATAAGATACCAATATACAAATGCAGCCGTGGAATAATGCGAGCCGTGATGAAATGGCGGGATTTCATCCTTTGGATTGTATTGATAACTCTCATTTTGATCTTGAAAGCGCATGATACAGTCTTCTTGCTGTTTCTTTGTCAACGCACCCATTGGCCATTCCAGGTCTCGAAAGGTTTCCCTCTTTCGTAGATCAATTCTCTGCGACGTATAATCCTTTATCACCCAAGGAAACACAGGATATTGACCAAGATCGTTGAATGTTCGTCCCGCAATCGTGTTCAAATGCATCAGATATTCAAAATTACTAATTTCCCTTTTTATCCAGAGTTGCTGAATAGTATCCACTTCGCCTTGCATCCACAAAACTCGTGAAGTTCTATTAGAAACGGGCTTAAGAGCCCTTTTGATGGCTTCTTCGGGCTGACGAGTAGGTAGGTAATACAAATATGGCAACCGCATTTGCTTTATACACTTGTACATTTTCGATGCTGTTTCACTGTTCGGAAAGTTTATGAATATAGATAATCTGGAATTAAAAAATAACTCAATCGCCGTGAACTGCAGCAAATAATGTCTCTGATAAATTGCGACCATTTCACTTATGCTCCACGATTTGCTGTTATAGCATCTAGTGACCCAATTGTACTCGTAATTACCACCTCTGTCGAGCAAATCCGGGTTGTACTCATCACATGATCGAGTAAATCGTAATTCTTGCTTCCTAACTTCAAATTTTCCAGTTGTTTCTCCACCGGAATGAGACGAACCACAAGTAATAATTTCACATTCTGATGAAAATAGGGCTGTTTCATTAACGGCGCCGTCCTTGTCCTTTAGGTCTTCCTCGCTTATTCGATTGACAATATTTTCGTCGTCACTTCCGGCGTCATCAGCATCATCATTATCAGTGGCTGAAGTCGATACCTTTTTGTACTTAAGTAATTCCCTCGTAAAATTTATGTTGTCTTTGCTGTTATCTTTAATTGAATTCATTTCATGCGTCCCTTTAGTTATCCGGGATGCGATAGAGTGTGAGCATCCACTTGCATTTCTTATCATTCGAAATCTAACACGCATATCGTTTTCAGTATTATCTATCATCCAATAAACTTTATTTTTATCGTCAGCTCCATTGACCCATTGCACTCCCCAGGGACCACGATCATTAGCAAGAGTACTGTAAATATCTTTCCATCTGCTATCAGTTTTTCGTCGCATATTTTCAAGAGACCTAGATGCTTCCTTGCATCTGTCATTCTCTTTACTAACGATACTTTTAGTCACCTTTGTGCTCCAATCTTGGACAAGAAGAAGTTGTCGCGAAGTAAGAGCGTCAGCTGTGTCACTTGGTAAGTCAACTTTAGTTGTTACACCCATTTCAGCTAATCGGGTAGACATAGATGAGAACTCGATCTTGTAACCTTCTATGTAAATTAAATCCATTGCATGTAGCCAAACTTCCCACGAAAACTCAAGGTCATAAAATGCAGATGTTGGAACAAAATTACCTAACGCTAGCTTCACTGCATCAAATGCGACAGCTGTGACGCTTGCTTTATTGGATGAACTATTGACATTTTTCTGGAGTATACTCATAATGTCTTGAACGGACGTCGGTTTTTCAAACATAGAAACGACATCAGCACTCAACAATTCTTTCGAAGTAAATAAATCAATTATAGGACTTGAATCAAACCTCTCCGACGAATTTGTGTTAGTCGCCGTGCGATTAACAAACGTTTCTCTTTGCGACTGCCGTGACTCAAACGAGGTTCTTATTGACCGAGAGCACAAAATACTTCGAACCAAACTTAACTCTAGCGATATTAGCTCCAACAGAAACTCTATGACCCCTAAAATGACAGCGGAATCAACGGGTAAATCGGTGTTCTGCAAAAAATATGATAAATGTGATATCAAATTCACCGTTTCAAATTCTATATACTCCAAATCTGAGACACAAGATTTTAGGAGCGACTTTAAGTAAGACAATGCTTTTGTAATGAAAACGTCATTCACGACATCAAATTTATTAGGGCGACATAGAAGCAGACAAAACACTCTGACTATCATCCAGAATAGACCTCCAGTCATGCTGCTAGTCGCTATCGATTTTTGTTTGCTAGGTACTTCAGATGTTAAATCGACACTATTTTTCTGCGGTAAAGATGCAGGCACTTGCCCTAGACGAAAGCTTTTGTCATCTAGTATCCATTGTGGTGAGTCATTCATCCAGTCGGTTAAAAGACCCATGAGGGTTATTATAATATTCCAGGTCACATTAGTAATCGCGGAACTGGTATCTGATGTGTTCATACGAGAACTGTCTTGCTCAGACCCACTTGATAGTGTTTCTTCGGAATGCTGTAGTTGGCTATCACTAGATAATAACTCAAATACGACATATGACACAATCCAAATATTTAAATGCCTCATTTTATCTGCCCATGGCTTCGTACTTGCAGCATCCGCCTTTATGTCTTTAAGTGAAAGCCCTTGACGAGAGAAATAATTCTCGTTCTTTAACGCATCAATCGTTTTTTGCAATAATTCAGTCCCTTCCTTTTGGAAATCTAATTCGCCAGATTCACTGAAGGCTTTAACAGCATTAATAGCTTCTCTGAGTGTTATGGCACCGACCAGTCTGTCCCCATTTGATATATCATTAAACACCTCTTGGATGGTGAGTGGCTTCATTTGTTCGTTCTTACGACTTATATGTCCCCAAAATTTTAGTGGTTGACCTATATAAACAGCTTTTACGATCAAATCTACTAGCAAATACTTGCAAGTATCAACCAACGCTTCGCACTTATCTATACTTTTCTTGGTACCAGCATCTGTATTATGCACTGATTTTTCACGCAAGTGATACAATCTCTTCGTTTCTGATATTATCAATGTAAATATCGCATTCTGCCAGGTCGGTATCTTTAATATGTTATCCGCATTTTCGTCATACAAAGTGATGGTAGATTTCAATTTAACCGTGATTAGCAGCCGCAGCGATGAGGAGACCTTGTCACTGTTTATGAAATTAAGCAGTATCGGAAATAATGCAGGAACACAAATTTTGCTTTCTTGTAATGAATTACTAAGAAAAACTGATGTAATATCCGATTTTACGGTGGTGGCAACGGCGTCGTTGTAAATAAGATCTATGTACTGAAGCAATCCATCACAGTTTTCACCATATAATGCGAGATACAACCCAGTGGTGATAAATTCACTCTCTTTTTCACTATTTGTTGAACCAAGTAATTTTTCTTTCAAAATATCAACGAAGTAAACTAAAGTTGCATGGAATATTGATGCGTGAAGGCCCAAAGAATCGGTGGTTTTGGTAAAATCAGGAGCTGCAAGGCGACCAACTAATTGCTCCTGTTCTAAGAGCGAATAATTATTTCGATAAAGCTCACTCAAAGGCGACGACGTAGACTCAAGTGATGAATTTGTCACCGACTGTTGCACAACGCATGATTCCGGCAAATCTTTATGAATTGAAACCAAGTTAATAAGTTTCATGAAAAATATGAATGCATTTAACCGCAACTTTGGGTCGTTATCACCACATAGGTTGGATAAAACAGGAACAATTTGCACCTGAACCAACGCCGCAAGCACACTCGAGATGGTGCTAATGTTATTATCAATGAAAGAAACAAAAAATTGTAAAATTTCGATCTTGCATCTAGAGCATCGTATGTGAGTCAAGTGATTCACTATGGAAACCAAGTCATTCGGTTGCACTACACCAGATGTAGGCTGAATTATGAGCGTCAGTAGCTGCAAAAATTGGGAGCGTATGCTAGACAACTCCAAGCCTTGAATTTTACGTATATTCGCAGCACCTTTGTGGTTCCAATTAGTGACATTGTAAATACGCGAGTGATTACTGCTGTCGTTTGAAACCTCGTGCTCATATAAAGCTAGAACATCCAAAAGCTTCTGCACTGAAAATAAATCGCGAGTTCTGGATGGGTTGCTACTCGTAATATTAATGAGCCACGAAAGAAGTTCTGATTGAACCTCAAAAGGTGAAAATAGCCACAGCCTAAAATTAGTTAAGATGCCTTCGAATACACTAATTTGATTATGGACGTTGTTGCTGGTGCATTCATATATATTCATACATATACGCAAGAAAGGTGCATTGAAATGAAGTGGCGACACAGATTCAAGGAAATTGCTGACGACTGAAAAATAGTGATTTTGTTTCATGATAGCACCAGTTTCTTTTGAACCATCAATAATGGTGTATAAAAATTCAAAAATAGCCAACGATAACTCAGTATCAACAGTCACGTCGTCAATATAACTTTCAACGCTTCCCGTCTCTTTATTTTTCTCATATCTTAGCATACTTTGATCCAAACGCTCAATTATTGGCAATAATGCTTTCACACCACCAAGAGAGTCAAATGCCATCCTAAGATCTTGCGTCGTAGTTCTATTCGTCCCAGCCAAAGGCCTAGCAAACATTTTACCCTCTAGATTGAAATCAATTGGACTATCATTGACAATAACTTGGGCAGAATTTTTAGATGACATAGGCTGAGACAATGGGGCATTCCCATCCTTCCATTTAACCTTATTTGCGCTCGGAGTATTGTCTAAATAAACTTCGGTATTCCACACAGCTGGATTAAATGCTAACATTATTAGTGATGTCAACGATCCATCTAATATTCCGGAAGGATTTACTGTTTGTTTCTTTGTCCCGGTCCTCGAAGTTATTGCATCTAATCGAGAAGTTGGTTCGAATGAGTAAAAATAACTAGATCCAAGTTCATATATAGAGCGTAATTGCCCCTCAGATAGCGCATCCGAGAAGAAATATATAGCACCCATTTGCCCGCGCATAGTAGTATTCTTCGGTACATTCTTATGTTTAGTTGGACATCCGCCTATTAATGGTTCCATGATTGGCTCGTTTAAAATAGGAAAGGAAAAGTCATACTTCACAAATTTTTCATTTATCATGACGGAAGCAAAACTCTTAGTGCGAAATTTAGCACTTTGAAAACTAGCAGAAATGAATGTCCACTGACCTTCATGCACTACCATACCAACTAGTTCAGGGCATAATATAGAGGTTTCCGAATTTTCGTTATATGCAGTCACGACAACTCTAAATTCACCAGGAACTATAGTAGATCGCAAGTAAATTTCAAGACCAGCTCCGTTTTCTGCTCGCATACTGAGAACATAGGGACAATAACTATTGAACCCATTCATGTCATCGGCGAGAACTGTGGTACTATCTTTAGGAGACTCAATTTTTAGCCATAAAGACACTGTAAATGCTTTAGGCGAGGGCCATTTCAATATCGGCACCAATTGAAGACCACTATTATTGCCGTCAAAAACAAAAGTATGTCGTGGACTTTCATCATCACAAATCATTCCTTGCAAGGCTTTAATAACTTTACTTGTATAAGAGGGTCGCACTTTAACTCCGTTATATTCCTTACTTTGAAACATCATGAATATATGCTTCAGTTGTGACACCGATATTCCATGTTTACCCAAAGTTTGTATGAATATAACTAGATGATCCTGCACTTCATCAACAAGATGAGGTAAACACTCTAGTGATAGATCCAATGCGCTTTTAGGTCTGATATGCGCGGTGAGAATATTGAGATTAACAATGGATGCGCGTCCCGTTATTAGATTTTGGAATGTGTATATAATAAACTTCTGCAACACCGCATTGTTGCAAAATTGAATTAAATAAAAAAGTATTGGCACAATACTAATATTCTTTATTCTAGGTCGATCGCCGTCATTATTGAATAAACCAGTGGCTAGAATATTTTTTGCACCATCCTCGTTTGAAATAACTTGGTGGTATTCTTCAAACGTTTTATCAAACATAATCTCGATTAAAATGATGACAGTCTCCAAAGTTACCAAACTGTCACTTGAGCTTTGCAACGAATTCGATGGACAAGCAATCAAAATATATTGAACGACTTCGGCATAAGTAAGTTTCCTATTCGACTTTTTAGCACCGACAATATTACCATTATAATTTGCACTACTACTTAACAATATACTCTGCAAGTCCGATTGACAACCCTCATTGTCCTTGATGACCGCAAATAACAACGTCAAGCCGTAATGCATAATCGTGCGCCTTTGCTCCACACTGCATTTCGACTTATCTGTAATATTCAAGCAATCGCTTAAATTAATCAACAAATTGAATATTGAGTCACTTTTTAGAAAAAATTGCTGCAACATAACCCTAGTTGGTTTAAATAAGGAGCTTCGAAGAACCCATGTTAGAAGAGACATGATATTGATCACTGCGGTGCTGCAATCGAAATCGGAAGAATATGACGTCGACCATCCGATAAAAAGGTTCAATAATCTCAAAGTGTCAATTACCAAAGTATTAATACCCAACGTGCCTCCGGCAAGAACATAGTCAGACTTTCTTTGACTATTTTTCTCTTGGTCTGCTTTAAGTTCCTGAATTTTTTCGTACTCTTTTGCACAAGAGATTATAATCCCTACAATAATTTGCAGGGCCATAAGTCGTGTTAATGGATCCAATAAATGCAAAAACAATTTGTTTAATCTCAAATATCCCGCTTTCGCTGTGACAGTTGTAGGCTCACTTAAAGAACTAATATCTGAAAACGAAGTGGACCTAGACGATTTAGACTGATCCACAGAATCAAATGTGCTGACAATCTCCAAAGATGTGTCCATAAATGCATCCAAACAAAGATCTTTAGCCTGTATCGAACTTCTTGAATATAAGCTCCATACTAGCTTTATTGTGCAAATTTTTGCAGGGATATAAAATGGATCTTTTACCTGTACCAAGTGACTCTCATGTGAAGGCTCTAGACGAACTATTCCCATTAGACTTAATTGCTCACTACATACACTCAACAGACATTTCAAAACTGATATAGCTATCTCAGGTACTTTAGAAATGTCGACGTGATTACATATGTTGGACAAGAATCTAACAAGGCGCAATGTGGTACAATTTGGTAAACTTCTATGTCCATTAACAACATTAGCGCTTCTCTTTTGGTTGTTCACCGTAACTGCTAAGAATGCTATCTCTAAAACTTCATTCCATAAAGTTCTACTGGGCGCAATATCTATGATACTTTCATTTGACATGACCGGAACACTCGTCCCAGACTTGCCTGCTAAATTGTGCTTACAGATAAATAGATTCTTTACAAAGTCTAATACTAAATCATGCAACCTGACCCAAAGGTAAATTCTAACCCCGTCGTAATTTGACGTATCACTGATCCAAGATTCTGTATTAATTTGGGATTCACTTGCTTTTTCATATACATTAAAAAAGTTGAAAGTATCTGCAGAATTTACATGCCTTATAATATCAGCGCCTAGAAAAAATTCACCGAATAAAATCTTGATGCACGAGGTAGAGCTGAACCAATATGCACATCTTGTACTGTACTGCTGCAACAATAAATCTAGAAACAAAGTATAATATATTTGATACATTGGTACCAACAAATGGAATTCTGTCGCTGCATTTATTTGCAGCGAGTTTTGCGATGTTATTGTTATCTGCTCCAAGAATTGCCCGATAATTTTATCCTGAATTTCTACAGTGCAATTAGATGATGTAATGTACGTTATGATGCTAATAACGGCACTAAAAAATATCTTCCAAGTCATGAAATTGTGCTCAATGATCTTGAACTGCGTTAACGACAAATCAAATATGTCATTTTGTGTGCACAAGTGGTAGTCGTAATCGAAAGAATTACCACAATTTGCTGAAAAGAAACCTAATTCCGAAGGAACAGATGCATCGTCCTTGACCCACGGCCACAAATCGTGATTTTTAAACATACCTTTCGACGGTTCATTTTCCTGATATCCGAATAAAATCTTTAACTCCTTGCTAACAATGCGTCTAGAAGCTAACATATTCACGTCTAAAATGCTATTCGTTATTATAATGTCCTGAATACTAGTAGAGAAAATGGACAAATTTATATCATGGTCAGAACAAGACATTGCATTTATGCTGTGCCAAATCAGTTCACATTTAAGCAATAACGATAATCTAACATTCACAACGAAATTAATTGGCGCATCTCTATTATCACTTTTAATCTGGGGCAATTTTACAATATCACTTATCAAAGATTTAGATCCTGAACCACCAAGAGTATGATTCAAACACGATCGTGGATAGGCGCGACTTGATTCGACAATTGCATGAATCACTTCCGTTTGTAATATTACGGCAGTATTTCTAATTTCAGTGACATTTTCTTCATATTTCGATTTATCACTGATGAAATTCTGACTTATTTGTAACAAATCATTCAAACTTTTAGCTAGTTGTATCAAACTGTCTAATCCTCCATTTCTTACAAGCATATGGCCCCATGAGGTCATATATTGAGATGCATCAGCCCGAAACTCAGACTTGTTAATATTATATACTGAATCAGAAAAAACAGAAACTGGATCTTTGATTTGACTACTTTTTTTACTTTGATCATTGAAATACCTCTTAAAGCCTAGTTCGTTCAATTTATCTAATTTCCACGGAGGGCCTAAGCACTGTTCATCTTTTCTATCACTTTTATCTGGTTGAAATGTTTTACTTATTACATGAACTATATGAATTAAAATGCTGAAGTAAAACAAATCATTTTCCATCAATTCATTTATGTTTTTATCGAATAGAACCAAATTTTCGTTAACATCACCACCACTTACACTCTCAGATTTGAATTCTTTAAAAACTTCTGATAGATAAATAGTTATTTTTTGCCACTCTGAAATATTATCATTTAATTTAGAGGTAATAAGTTCAAATAAACTAAGTAGCGGAAAACTCAAATGCTCACCAAATTCCTTTCGGAACATAATATTAAACACTTTATGATCAGCAATTAAATCCAAGCAATATAAAAAATTAAGCAGAAATTGCCTATTCTTTGAATCAATAGATAAACCATTAAGTGCAGACTTACTTTCATCTATAAATACGTTAATAATAAATGAAACAATATTTGTCATTTTCTTCAATTCTACAGAATCTAAAAAATCATCTGAACAAACTTTTATCAACTCACGCAATAGTTCATCTATGCCTTGAAACCAATTTGCATCAGTTTCATTGATAGAATTTTCCGCTAATCCTTTTTTCAATGTTCTAAGACGTTCATATAATTCAATTAAATTAAGAAATCTTTTTTGCACTACTATGACTTTATTCGCACTTATTATGCGATCATAATACTCCATCTCGGTCGCAACTAATTTAGCGGAGTCGTTGTGCGAATCAATCCTATAATTTGAACTACTTTCTACATTACTACATCCTTGCTCATCTCCATCATCTTTAGATACACTTTGTTTGCCATCACCGACAATACTACGCTTAACTAAAGTAAAAAATGAAGAACTCGACATATCCTTCTAGTTACCAGAAATCATCAAGAAACAATAGAAGTTATGAAACAGAAACGAGTCAACAATTATTCCACTTTATCAAAGATTTTCATGTGCAATTGGTACCGCCAAGATCGGATTTAGTACCGGCAGAGTAAAGAACATAGATATATTAGGTATTTACTATATATAATCAAAGCGAAAATAGAATATTAACCGCAAACAGGACTTCTTTTAATAAATTGATAAGTGAAGGCAAATAAACCATTGAAATCGCCCTGAGCTTGAAAGCGGAACGACTTGGAGAAATACCAAGTAAGAAGGAAGAAATTTTAAAAAAACGAATAGAAAAGAAAAGAAAAGAAAAAGGAAAGGAAGGAAAAAGACTATGTTGAACCATGTCATTTGAGGAAATCGACGCTTACAATCATCATATATCGGAGCTTCAAGATTCGATTTTAAATGCAGATATTCCCGAGTTTCAACGACAATATAAGTATGGTAAACTATCGGTCAGTAGAGGAATGTACAAACACGCTTTGAATCATCTTGAGCAAGCGAAGGGTCATTATGAATTGTGTCATTTAACTAAAGAGAACAAAATATATCAAGGAATTTACATAGACATCAGGACTTTACTTGCACAATCTTACGACTACTGTGGAAATATAATGAAAGCTGACGAAATATACAATGAATTAATAAATTCTGAAATTAGCGGAAACTATATAGGAGATTATGCAGTATTTTTGCATAGAAGAAAAAGAGATTTTGCTAAAGCTCAAATATTTTATACCAAGTCATTAACCTTATTTCCAAAACAATCATCGATGCATCTAAAATATGCTGGTTTCCTTCGACACGTCAAAAAGGATATTAAAGGCGCAGAAGATCATTATAAGAAAGCAATTGAAACAAATCCCACAAATACTGATGCATTAGGGAGTTATGCATCGTTTTTACATGGAATTAGTGGAAATATCAATCATGCACAACAATTATATGAGGAAGCAATAAGAATAGATGATACACACACTAATAATTTGTGTAATTATTCATTATTTTTGAGCGAAGAAAAGAAAAATTATGAACTAGCAGAAAAATATTATCAGCGGGCTCTTGAATTTGCTCCAAAACATGCAAATTCGTTGTATAACTATGCCGTAATGTTAGATACTCATTGTAAACGTAAAGCTGAAGCGGAAGTTCTATACAGACGATGTATAGAAGAAGAACCTCGACATTCATTTGCTTTATACAATTTAGCAGTATTATTAGAAGAAAAATATACGCAATGGGAACAAGAAGTAAGAAATGAGCATCAAAATGCGCTCACTCAGAGTCTCAATAATGATATTGAAATGAAAATTAAAGAGGTTAGTCAGTTTTATCAAAGAGCTGTAGATGCTGATTCTAAAGATAGCACTACTATGGCAGATTGCGGTAGGTATATGCTGACTAAAATGAAAGAAATTGATATCGCATATGATTACCTTAAAGGTGCATTGGATATTGATATAAATAATGAAGTTGCTTTGTACAATTTAGGAATTTTACTATATAAGCATCGTTCAGAGTTACATCTTTCTGAAGATTACTTTAAAAAGCTTATTGTTATCGTGCCAAAACATGGTGCTGCATTGCAACAGGTAGCAAGAATAAATGTCGATTTACATAAGGCAACTTTAGGCGACGGAAAAAATTCCAAAACTGATTATGTCACTGACGCAAATGTATCGGTTAATAACTTAGATAACGCCATAGATTATTATGAAAAGACTCTTGCAGTATTACCAGATCCAGGTTTACTCATTCATTCATTCATTCATTCATTCATTCACTAACACACTCACTAACTCACTCACTAGGTTCTTGTGCTTTGGAACTTATTAAGGTCGTTTCTAATTACGGGACGAATAGACAACGTTTAAGAGCCATTGCCTCTGTAACTTCGGTATTACAAACGAAGAAAGTTATCAAGGAGAAAGAGATATTCGGGATGCTTGACAAAGTAAAGGTGCATAATTGAAGACAACATAATACATTAATATACATTTGTAATTTGTACTAACTATTTTACGACTTCTTTTTTGCTTTCTTATCGAAAAAGACGGTTTCCAAAATCATATCCTCTTCTTGTTTCCTCTCAATTTCGAGCCTTAATTGAGTCGATCTCTCACTTTCTCTTGCCGATACTACATACATGTCTTTTTTCTTAACTATCAGTTCTTGGGGAATTTCGCGAACAATGTTCTTTCTAAACGCTTTTTGATCTTTGTTACCATTTTTGATGACTACAGGCACTTGTAATTCTCGATAAACTGTTGAAGCAGGAGCTCTGAACTCTAAATTTTCAACGTTCATAGAATCAGCACCATTATTCTTTGATTTACTTTTCAAATCAAGTGAAATCCATCCATCATCATCATCATCACGAATTTTATTATTCTTTACACTCAATATCTGTCGTTTCGTTTCAAAATTACTGTTATCATCACTGTTCACGACAACGTTAGGCTTTGAAATCTTCTCTACATTTTTATCTGAATGATTCGTATTTTTTCTTTTATTCGTAATCGTTGAGGGAGAAATTTCTTTATTGACTGGAACAATTACATCATCTTTTAGCATTAACTTGGTACAATCAACACTTTCAAATTCATTACGTTGAACACTTTCTATTAAGTCATCTTCAGAGTGAGCATACGATTCTTGCACCGCAATCATTTGATATTCATCATCGTTATCATTGAGTTTGTCGAAATCTTGGGAAAGGGTTAGACTATCAGACGTTGATACTCCAAGATTATTGTAGTTAAAAATAGAGGTAGCGATTTGTCCACTTGTTATCCAATATAAAGTAACATTATGCTTCTTCTTTCTGATGACTGTGGAAAAGTTGTTACACTCCTCTAAATAGTTTTTCTCATTTCCGCTTTGGTCTTTAAATAAGCATATATACTTTATGTCTTTATCACTGATATGTTTAACGATTAAACTTTTCATTTTGGTCTCATCTGGATAATCATTCTTATCAAACAATATGACATTGGCTCCAATCATTGTTAATAATTGATGGTATGCTTTATCCGTAATTTGCAAAAATATGGTGAAATATTGGAGTAAATTAATGCGACTGGCTTCTGGATCAACAATTAGCAAATCACCGCCAGGTTTGAAATCGCTAATACATGGTATGATACAACTTTGTTTATCGTTTTCAGTAAATGACTGTAACCATTTTGTAGTTACTAATGGCTTATTTAAAACGATTGCCATTAATGATTTTAGGGTAACAGCTAGTGAATTTAAAACAATATGAGATGCTTCAGTGGGATCTTCCGTGACCTTTGCACCTATTTTAGTGGCTAAAACTTTAAGATTTAATTTTTCTTGCTTATTTAATCCAGTTAAACAAAAACTTAAACACCATCGACTGAATTTTATTACACTAGAACCAGTTCCAAATCGTACTTCTTGTTGGTCATATATTTCAACCATTTCATTCGGATTAATTGCTTTATTGAATTCAGGACCAATGAAAGTATTGAATTTAGAGCCAAGATCTACAACATATAAACACAATCTACCATCATTGTCACTTTTAATATGTATTTCCGCATGTTTACGGGATATGGTTTTATCATCCACAAAAAAAGGGAAATCACTATTTTTATCACGATTTACCAGACAAATTGGTCCACGGATGTAAATTGTCATCAAACTTCCATCCCTATTGTGTACTTCACCGACCCACATTGGTTATTCTTTTTTAAAAATTTGGCGATCCCATCATCGAATCGATGGAAAAGTGCGGTACCGCGCCGCGGTACAAATTTCTATGAACTGCTTCAGTTAGATTTTAAATTTAAATTTAAACTGACGTTTGAGATGGATGTATTTAACAATTTCAATCAGCTTATCATTAAGTATATTGATTTTATTTATTGCCTTTATTCAACAGGTACCGGTACCTTAAGCATGGTTATTCATGTCATGGTCCCATGCCTATATAGAAACAAGAAATGGGTCGTTTTATCCAATTAGTCACTGGTCCAGCTGGTGCCGGAAAGAGTACATACTGTAAGACTATTCAAGATCATTGCACTTCATTAAGACGTAAGATATTTGTCGGTAATTTAGACCCTGCGGCTGAAAACTTTTTTTATGAACCAGCATTTGATATACGCGATTTAATTAACATAGATGACGTTATGGAGAGTCTTGGCTACGGTCCTAATGGGGGCTTAGTGTATTGTATGGAGCATTTACTAGCAAACACTCATTGGTTACGAGATGAACTTGATAACTTTGGGGAAGATGAATATGTCATATTAGACTGTCCTGGACAAATTGAATTATATTGCCATTTACCTATTATGCACGAATTAGCAAAACAATTAACAACTTGGGGATATAGAACAGTTTCTGTATTCGTGCTAGATTCTTTAAGTGTTTTAGAACCCGCCAAATTTATATCCGGATCATTACTATCTTTGTCATGTATGCTACAACTCGAGCTTCCTCATATTAATGTCATAACGAAATGTGATATCGCTGATAAAGAGCAAATTGAGCAAATTTTAGATAACGAAGGGGCATTAATGATTTCTCATAATGATACATTAGCCTCTGGAAAGTGGAAAAAGTTAACAGAAACGTTAAGTCAAGTAATAGATGACTTTATGATAGTGTCATATATAATGCTTGACATGAACGATGAAGATACCATAACCGAAGTTTTGTATCGATGCGATGAAGCCATCCAATATGGCGAAGACATTGAACCAGAGGAACCAATAGAAGGCGATAATTTTGAAAACGATAACGAATATTAGTGATAATATTAAAATTATTTTGTATTTTGAGTGTAACTATTATTAGATATTTTCAGGTCACTATTCCTTTTTCAACTTTTCAGTCATATTTTTCGTATTATTACCCTTGATATATATTGAAATTCTTGCTATTATTAACATAAGAACCAATGACATAATAAAACTGATTTGATTAATTGTATCGTATGTAAGATTTATGTTAATACTTTTTATACTAACTCCGCCATCTCGTAGTAATACGCTAGAGCATATACTAAATCCAGTTAAAGATTTAGTTTTATATTTTGACCTACACATTTTATATAAATCTTTAGTCGATTTATATTGTCTAACAAAAAAAATATCAAAATAAAAGAAGTAAATGATTCAAGTAAAATGAAAGAATACCTATCTTTATACGGCACAACACTTTTTACATTTTCTAATGAGATTGTCGCTATATACTCTCTCTGATTTCTGCGTCTCCACCATTTTTTTTTATCGTCTTTGCTCGTATACTTACTAAACGGACTAAATACTTCCATTAATTCATCATTCGTCAGAGGAACAATGTCGCTGTGTGGAATCTTAGTAAACCAGGTTTGATTGATATGGGTGAAATCGTAATCATACAACGATGCTCTTATGAATTGTGGGGGATAACTTTTAAATGGGTAGTTTTGATAATCAAGTAATTTTAAAACCTCTTTATTGCTTGACGACTTCAACAATATAAAGGTTAAATACACAAACCAATGATTGTACTGATAAGGAGATAACGCAGCAAACCACATCTGCCAATCTAATCTAGGCTGATCCGGGACTACATACATGGGCAATGCATTTAATGTTGAAGGTTTATATAAAAATGGAATTTCTTTCCAAGTTTCAGTGGTATTATCATACCCTTCAAGTATAATTTCAGGTCGCGCAACATAAGATAAATCAAAAGTATTTACATTTTCATCTTTTATATTACCAACCCCTGTCATGCGTCGAAATAAACCATAAGAAGCAAAGCAATGATAATTACTGCTTAATGTCGACGACAAACTAATAATTTTTTCAGGAATTATTGATGCCATTATATTTCTATCTAATGGAACTGAAGCCAATAATATCCACATAACTGAAAAAATAGTGCTTATAGTCGCAAAAAATAATTTTATGTTAAATGATTTGTTGTATATCGCATTTTGACGCCATGAAAAGTACACGGAGGACACGACAGAAATAAACAGAACAGACTTGTATATTGTCGGTAAAGCAGGAAACAACACATCGTCCCAAAATCTATTTTTAACACTTATACTATCTCCTTTCCACCAATAATTCTGGGAAAGATTATCGGAATATTTTGTATAACTGAAATCGATCATCCAAATAAATGACAAATATAACAATAAATGGCAAAACGAAACTTTACATGTTACTGAAAAAATCGCATCGAAAAAGCGTTTAACTCTTCCTTTAATAGGCGAAATTTCCCTTTCACTATCAAAACTCTTATTCTCATCCAAATCATTGACAAAACTGGGCATCATCAATGCAATTGTTAAAACATTAAAGAAGTTGTAATTACCAGTGATTATTATACCAATTTGCAGTAGTATTTGCAAAGACCCAGCAAATTTTCTAAGAAATCCAATAGGACATATCAATAAAATTGCAATAGGAATTTCAATAACTAATGTCAATGCTACCGAAAATCGTTGGATTATAGGTGGAAGCTGTGCTGTTAGCCAAGCATAAGATGATGGCAGTGGTTGTGTTGCATAATGATATTCTAATGCCGATAATTTTAACCAGGTTGGACAGCCAGATTGTATTTTTACAATACCAGAAAGGAACATAAGCTTAAATGATAAAAAACGTATTGCATACAACCAGTTAACTTTAATTTTGTAAGTCAATGAATTCTCATAATTAGGGTAAAATAAGTATGGAGATGTAAATATAGATAGAAATCCTATTTCTAACAATAAAATATCCCATTGAAATGATAGAAAAATTTCCTGTCCAACTTTAAAAATCAAGACATAACAAATAAACGAGATCAAAAAGAGAATCGAAGAATGGAATCCCGTGACAATAAATATACTGGATGAAGTACCAACAATAAACAAATAATCAACTAAACAATCCAATTGTATATTTGATTGAAATATCTGATACAGGGATGATCCCATTGTAAGTTGATGTGCAATTTTACCAATGAAAATGTCACCAGGTAATATACCATTGTAACCTATTAACCCTGGATATTGATAATATAGTGATCTAAATGCAACAAAGTAACAGACACCGACAATTGTATGGTACAAATAAGACACAGAAATAATTTTCATCCTCACATGAAATAATTTCTTTTTTTAAATCCTAATTTCAGAACAATTTTCGTTCAACAACAACTTGTTAAAGTCAACAAGAATGGAAATCCGGAAATGGTGTGGAAAAAAAACTGAACTATATATTGCACGGGAGAATGCTCTTTTACACCCTAAACCACTTAAGATTGTCGAACAGAGTTGTGAATTTGAATAATAATTAAGTTATACTCACCATATTCAAGATCTTTTACTTAAATATTAAGGACCTGGACCGGCAATGACTTAAAAGTCTTAACTCAAACACGGTGTTGCTGAGTACATCGATGATGCCATGCAGGCAAGTTGTGTAAAAAGAAGATTCTGATGATTCTTTCCTTGTGAGGATGAAAATGATATCTGCCTATTTGTTATCGCTTTTAATATTATGTACATCATTGTTTTACATTGGCGATTGTTTAAAACCATTGCATTTTGTATTAAAAGTAAATTCAATGCTATTGAGGAATAATATTGAATTCTTTGAGAATAATTTCAATTTCAAAATATTTCGCCATGAGGAGTTCGCCAGTGGATGTGAAGCTACATGCAATGGTATATATGGTGGTCCTTGGAGTAAGACTATTGTTGGGTTAAGTAGCTGCGATGAGGAAACTACATTTTGCCTTGAACTTATTAGTAATTATGGTATACGTTCTTATGAGAAAGGTAATGATTTTCGGTATATATCATTTGACAAAAAATACTTTGTTGGATCAAATGATGATATTATTATAACCGAGGATGGAAATAGTTTTCTTAAGACGCCAGATGGATATTACATTAATTTAATTGAACCATATTCAACAATTTCACATAAAAATAATAATCCAATACAGTACATCTCACTGCATACTACTAATTTAGAAGAGGCTAAAAAGTTCTATTGTAATTTCTTCGATGCCATAGAATTAAAGACAGGAAATGGAAAAAATCTGCTAACTTGGGGGGATAATGAAACTGGTATTGAACTGATTGAATACACCAAAGGGACCTTATACCGTGGTACTGCACATGGAAGATTTGCAATATCATCAGAGAAATATCGCCTTGAACAAATAAGTGAAAAATTGAAGATGCTAAATCATAAAAATCTTATACTTCATGGTCCAGTAAAGCTGAATCCTCACAACGAAGAGGTACTTATAGTTAAAGATTTCGATGGACATGAATACTGTTTTGTCGATAATATTGGATATCAAAGTTGTATTGATTCTGGGAAAAATAATAATAGAATAAATTATGAATATCGCAATAGCGTAGAAAGTGATATGATCGGAAAAGTAAACCAAAATCTTAATGTAGAATACGGTGATAATATTAAAATTTGGAATTATACCATGTACAACAAGCGAGATGATACCAAAGATTTATTAATTGAAATCTATGCCCCATGGTGTGTTTTATGCCAGTTACGAAAACCTATACTGCAAAATATTGCATCAAATATTTTTAACGTAACTAATGATTTTGAGATTGCACTGCTTGATGGTTCGGATCTGAGTAACATAAATCTAAATACAAGTGAATATTTGCAAACCATGTTAGAATACACTCGGTTTCAAGGATATCCACAATTATTTTATGTACCAAAAAGTAGTACACACCCAATAGCTTTTGAGGGTGAATGGAGAGATAATGAAATTTTTGAATGGATTAAATCACAATCAACTATATCATCGCTCAAAAATTCGAAATTAATTCTACAAGAGAGTAACATCTTGAATGATGACTGTGATTCTTGTAACTTATAACTATATTGTATATTTGTCAATTATAAACTTGCACTGCGTCTCATATCCTTGCGTAATAATTTTGCATCATAATAAACAGGTTGTTTCTTGACACTATCATCTTGAATTTCAGTGATCTTAATCATATCAACTTGATTAAATAATCCAGAACCTCCTACTTTTCGTCGAGTAGTGATCATATCAAGGGGACATTCTAAATGCAAAGATTCCAATAAATCAAAGTTGTGAAAGTTTGGATTAACTTTTAATCTACTACAGCCACTAAAATTTATATCCTTTAAATTTGGGCATTTAATATCCAACGTACATAGTAAATTTAACATCGAAAGATCTAAAGAATTTATGCAACTCGATTTTAACTTTAAATCAGTAATGCTGTAACACTGAATTAACAACAAATTCTTTAATAAAGGACAATTTAATGATATTGATTTAATATTACTGCATAACTGGAAATCAATTTCTATCAAGGATGGTGCAGATATTTCAATACTATCCATTAATTTTAAACACCGTCTACATTCAATTTTACTAATATTTGGTACATAATTTATCATTTGATGTAGTATATTAGAATTAATATTAGTATAACTTAAATTTATTGATGTGACCGAGGGCATAGTTTTTGCCACATTAAATGAAAATTCATGTAAATGTGGACATTTCTCAAAATTTATAGACCTCAATGCATCTGACTTAACTAAAATTGATCTAATTGAAAGTAAAGAGAATACGTTATTCACTTTAATATTCTCTAAAACACCTAAATTCTCGAATAATAATTTTACCTGCTCATCCTTCAATTGAAAATATGCATTAATAACTACTGTTTTTAATGTATTTGAGAATACCGTGCAGATGTTCATCAAAACTATACCACTACAAATAACCGTATCTAATTCCAAAGAAGATAATTTTGATTGTTCGCTGTTTTCGATTCCAAAGTCAAGATTAAAATTAATGTCATTGTCAGAACTTATTATGTTCAAATTCATTAATTTTAAATACCCAACTTTAGTCAATTGCCCGTAGATATATGACAAATGTCTACTCGTAAACAACGACGAGTCAGATATTGCAAGCTCCCGCAGAGATCTAAAAGACATTAATTGCGTAAGTGATAGTCTTTGCACATACAATGCCGGAATACATTTGGTATATGAGTGGAAATATTTAGAAGTCTGTGATAACGCCTCTAAAGTATCAATGTCGCTTATATAGCTGCATATATTGTGATATAATTCTATGTGTAATGATGCCAATTGTGACATTTCGACATTGAATTTTGGGATTCTACTGTTTCTACAATTAATACTTAGTTTCCTACTATTCCTACTATATTAAATAGTACCTACCTATATTTTTGCTTTTTTTTGCAAAATTCAGCGAGGGAAGGAGTTTAAAAGGAGCGATGTCTCAGACACTGCTGTGCAATCGCCATAAATAAATATAATTACAAAACAAATGGAGACTGGTGGCACTGACCTAGTTTACTCTTGTCATAATTTGCATATCAAAGGACCAAAAGGGATAAGCAGTAGGAAGTTAGGAGAAGATCACTATCATGTTATATCTCAACAAGATGCAGAAGAATTTTACAGAGAGGGTTTTTTTATTGCAGAATCGTGTGTAGATTCTCTAATTATTGACAGTGCTAGACGTTATATTGATGATAATTACTTCAAATTTTTAAAAGCATCAAAGCGTCAAGATGACTGGAGAATTCATTTTCAATTGGATTTAACTAATGCAGAACTTAATGTTGAGCACGCACCAATATTAGATTTATTGTTAAAGTCACCAAAAATAATGGGAAGGTTAAAATGTTTATTAGGATGTGAATTAGCAGGAATATTTTATTCTCAAATAGCACTTAGAACACCCGTTACCTCAGGTAGTAGAGAGGAATTTTATTCACCTGGTGCTGAATATCACATTGATGGACAGGCAAATGCATCAGGTGATAGATTTCCTGATCCATGGTCAGTTCAAGTAGGAATTGCTTTGGTTGACATGATAACTGAAGATATGGGAAATTTTACAGTGTTTCCAAAAGGGCACGTGTCAAGGTCATGGAGAAATTATTGTGAAGAAAAAAAAACTAAAACACTTCCAAACTTAGGACCACCTCATAAAATTTGCTTAAAAGCTGGTGATGTTGTATTTGTTCATTGCTTATTACCACACAGAGGAGGAAAAAATATACACATTGTTACTGATGAAGAAATTTCAAGTTTTTCTATTGTTAATAACATACCAAAAAAAACTAGAGAAATGGTATTTATTAGAATAAAAGGCGAAAATATAAATTACGAAGCACCGGAAAGATCAAGTAAAGTAATTGAAGACCCGTGGGATGATTTCAAATCATTCCTTGCCAAGTACAACTTGGGTTAAAAACAAAGTAAAACTTGTGTAAAATGTCCTAATTTATGCCCTATAATAATAGAATTAGTAAATATTGAATTAATAAATGTATTTAGTTCTTAAAAAGACTTCAAAATAATTTTTTTCATCGAATTAAAAAATAAAATTGATCTAGCCAAAAATTGTCACAGAAGAGGCTCCCCTCTCACATATAAATATGACCAACAAGGATTAATCCTTGGGCTGCCGGCTTAATATTTTGGCATTTTAATTGCTTCAGAATAATGATAATTTACCTTCTCCTTTAAATATTCATCATGATTTTTAATAATTCGATCTATGACTTCTTTTGAAACTGGTAACTGGGAGTATATACTTTCAGGTGTCGAAGTAAATTGATCCTCTAATTTATTGGCATAAAATAAATTTGTTGCCCAACCATTTCCGAGAGTATTATTCAGTATAATTATTATAAATCCAACTAAAAAACCTGTTAAAGTAAAAGGAGTTATTCCCATAATATTCATTTTTTTCTCTATTTCACTTGGACCATAATCAACGAGTTTTTTATTTATCGAATTCCTCAATTCTTCTGGTATTTTATCTATACCAATATCTTCAACCCTTGAAAATAGACGATCGAGAGACTCACTTTCATAATCTACCTTTTCATTTGGTTTATCATTATTATCTTCATCAGAGTCTATGCTACAAGAATTCAGTCGATAAAATTTCCTTGCTATGCCGGAGTATTTGTAGAATGAAGTGACTGATCCAACTAAAATTAAAATTATCAAATAGCGCAGCATGCGCTTCTGATGTGTGGTGTGTGACCACAACAAATTGGGACCGGAAATAATTTCCTTTTTTAGAATGATTTTTTTTTATTTTATTTAGTAACTTATGTAGTTATTACATTTTACTTGGAACATACCCTTAGGTAACTTTAAAACAAGTCAACTAATTAATCCTATGTCTGTGATCCCAAATCGGACCGGCCTTTATGGATTCGGCCGCCGATTTCGGCGGTGCGGTGATTAAAATATATAGGTAAAGGGAGACCAAGCAGCATTAAAATAGCACAAATAGTATGACCCTACCATCCTGAAGCCACCCTTTACAGTATAATGGATCGTAAAGGTTCCCCACAAAAAAGCTTTACTATGGATCAAACATTGATTCCATATACAGCAAAAAAAGATGTACATTGGGATTTTGTTTTAAAAGAGATGATTTGGCTGGCGAATGATTTCCAGCGTGAAAAGAAGAGGCATATTGACAAAGGCAAGACAATTAGTAAAGATATAAAAAAATACCATGAAACAAAAGAGACAAAAGTGTTAAAGAAATCAAAAGACGATGCTATTGCTTTACGTAAGTTATCTGCAAAATTATCCCGTGATGTTCGCAAATTCTGGTTAAAAATCAACAAGCTAGTAGCTTTTAAACAGAAGCAAGAGGTCGACGAATTGAAGCAAAAAAATATGGATAGGCATTTAGTTTTTTTGGTAAAACAAACTGAGCGATATACTCATATGCTTACAGAAAACATGAAGAGTGGAGGAGAGATAGGTCAAAGTATAGCCAATGAAAGCTCAACAAATCGGCCGTTGAAAAAAGCGCTATTGTTAAATAATGGTGAGTATAACAGCGATGATGATGATGACGACGAATTATCAATTTCTTTAAGCACATCATCATATGATCACTATACCACATCCAAGGAAGAAGATGACGACGACGAGTTTGAAGCAGCCGAGGAGTTGGATGATGAAACCACTCTTATCCAAGCAGAACAGGAAGATGATAATGATAAAGCAGAAGAAATCGCACTACTACAGCAAGAACAGGAT
>JACCDO010257238.1_pt1 | contig 42316 bp, 36 predicted proteins | sample 7446101 | NCBI WGS metagenome assembly JACCDO01 (sample SAMN15323440, study PRJNA562643) | freshwater metagenome | isolation source: river surface water | place: USA:Blue River Watershed | collected 2017-08-16 | reverse complement strand
TGCAGCCGCATCGCGTCCTCGCGGTACGCCGTGCGCCACTGCTGCGCCCACGAGATGAAGAACCTCTGTTCCGCCGTGAAGCCGTCGATCTTCGCCGGCGCCGGCTTGCCCTTGAGCGAGCGCTGCAGTGCCTCGAACGCGATCGAGACGCCGCCGAGGTCGGCGATGTTCTCGCCGAGCGCGAGCTGGCCGTTGATGGCGAGCCCGGGGAGCGCCTGGTAGCCGTTGAACTGCTCCACCACCCGCTGCGCGCGTTCGCGGAACTTTGCCGCGTCCTCGGGCGTCCACCAGTCGACGAGATTGCCGTCGGCGTCGGACCGGCGGCCCTGATCGTCGTAGCCGTGGGTGATCTCATGGCCGATCACGCAGCCGATCGCGCCGTAGTTCACGGCGTCGTCCATCGCCGCGTCGAAAAACGGCGGCTGCAGGATGCCGGCGGGGAACACGATCTGGTTGGTCACGGGTGAGAAGTAGGCGTTCACCGTCGAGGGCGTCATGCCCCACTCGCGCTTGTCGACCTTCGTGCCGGTACGGTCGATCTGGCGCCGGGACTCGGCGCGGATGGCGCGGATCACGTTGCCGTAGTAGTCGTCGCGGCGGATCTCCACCGCTGAGTAGTCGCGCCACTTGTCGGTGTAGCCGATCATCGCTTCGAAGCGGTCGAACTTGGCGACGGCCTTCCGCCGGGTCTCCTCCGACATCCACTCGAGAGTGGTGAGTCGGTCGCGCATCACGGCCTGGATGTTGCGGATCATCTCGAGCATCCGGGCCTTCGATTCGGGCGGGAAATGCTTCGCGACGTAGAGCTGGCCGAGGGCGTCGCCCACGAGGCCGTCGACGCGGCGGGCCGCCCGCTGCCAACGGGGCTCCTGCTTCGGCGTGCCGCTCAGCACCGTGCCCTGGAAGCGGAACCTTTCCTCATCGAGCGCCTCGGTGAGGTAGGCCGCGGAGGCGCTGACGAGGTGCCAGCGTACGTAGGTCTTCCAGTCATCCAGCGGGCGGTCCTGCATCAGCTTGGAAACTCCCTCGAGGAACTTCGGCTGGCCGACGATCACGTCCGTCACGCCGCCAGGCACGCCGAGCCCTTCGATCAGCCGGCGGAGCGGAACCCCCGGGTAGGCGGCGACCGCTTCTGCGATCGTCATCTTGTTGTAGTTGGCCAGACGGTCGCGGAGCTCGACGGGCAGCTTGGCGTTCTCCGCCATCGCCTTCTCCAGGCCGAAGACCACCTCCGCCTTTTGGTAAGCGGAGGCCTTGGGCTCACCGGCGAGTTCCAGCATGCGCGCCACGTGGCCGATGAACTCCCAGCGCTCGCGGGCGAATTTCTCCGAGAAATAATACTCCTTCGACGGCAGGCTGAGCCCGCCTTGGCCGAGGTAGAAACCGTAGGTGTCGCTCTTCTTCTGGTCGGCGTAGAACGCCATCCCGAGGAGCGGGTTGCCCAGCTCGAGGTGCATGTCGGCGCAGACTGCGGCCAGCTCCTCCCGCGTGGTCACCGCCGCGATCCGCGCGAGTTTCGGTTCGATGGGCTTGAGTCCGCGGGCGTTGATGGCCGCCACGTCCATCGCCGAGGCGAAGAGATCGCCCACCTTCTGGGTGTTGGAGCCGGGCGCCCCGGGATTGGCCGCGGCCGCCTCAACGAGGGCGCGTACATGGCCCCAATTGCGTTCCGCCAGCTCGTCGAAGCCGCCCCAGCGCGACTTGTCGGCCGGGATCGTGGTCCGGCCGTACCAGCCGCCCGCGGCGAACTTCGCGAAGTCGGCGCCCGGGGCCACCGACAGGTCCATGTGGCGCGCGCTGAAGCCCGGCCCGGGATCGGCGGCTTCGGCGGCGGAGGCGGGAACCGCGAGGAAGGTGAGGAGGGCGGGTAGGGTGAGCCGTCGGATGTGCTGCATGGGAAACCGGCCTTGAATCCTTTTCCCGGAGGAAGGCAAACCGGCCGCCGTGTTTCGTGTTGTGCCGGTTTGCCCTCCAGCCCGGCCTTTACGCGGGGGCACCGCCCAATACGGTCGGCTTCTCCCCGTCCCATGAAAATCCCCCGCCTGCTCCGTGCCCGCTTTTTCCTCCTCGCCGCCGCGGCCGCCGCGCCGGCTCTCCGTGCCGACGAAGGCATGTGGATGCCGCAGCAGGTCCCGGCCTTGGCGGAGCGGCTGGCGGCGCTCGGTTACCAGGGCGACCCGAAGGCGTTCGCCGACCTCACGGGATTCCCGATGGGCGCGATCGTTTCACTCGGTGGCTGCAGTGCGTCGTTCGTCTCTCCCGACGGCCTGATTGTCACCAACCACCACTGCATCCAGGCCGCGCTGCAGTTCAATTCGCGGCCCGACCGCAACCTGATGGTCGACGGCTATCTCGCGGCCGACCGCGCCGGCGAGCTGCCGAGCGGGCCGGGTTCGCGGGTGTTCGTGACGGTGGCGGTGGAGGACGTCACCGCGGCGATCACCGGCGGCATCCCCGCCGGTACGACGGGTCGGGCCTATTACGACCTCATCGAGCGGCGGCAGAAGGAGCTCACCGCGGAGCGCGAGAAGCAGGAAGGCTACCGCTGCACGGTGTCATCGTTCTTCGAGGGCCTGAAGTACTTCGCGATCACGCAGCTGGAGATCCGCGATGTGCGGCTGGTGTACGCTCCGGCGGCCGGCATCGGCAACTTCGGCGGCGAGACCGACAATTGGCAGTGGCCGCGGCACACCGGCGACTTCTCGTTCCTGCGCGCCTATGTCTCGAAGGACGGCAAGCCCGCCGCGTATTCCGCTGACAACGTCCCGTACCGTCCGCGCCACTGGCTGAAGGTCTCCGGTCGCGGCGCCTCGCCCGGTGAGGTGATCTTCGTCGCCGGCTACCCCGGCCGCACCGCGCGCTTCAACACCTTCGAGGCCGTGCGCGAGACGGTCGAGTTCTCCCTGCCGCGCACGATCCGGAGGAACACCGAGCAGATCGCGCTCCTCGAGAAGGTGGGTGCCGGCGACCCTGAGACCGCGCTGCGGGTGTCCACCCGTATCCGCGGCCTCAACAACTCGCTCACGAAGACCAAGGGCGTGCACGAGGCGATGGTGCGCGGTGGCGTGCTTGGGCAGAAGGAGGACAGCGAGAAGACCCTGCTCGCCTGGATCGCCGCCGATCCCGCGCGGCAGGCGAAGTACGGCCGCGTGATCGCCGACATCGGCGCCCTTAACACGGAGCGTGCCCGCACCCGTGAGCGCAACCTGCTCCTCGCCGAGTTCGCCGGCGGCATGGGTTCCGCCCTCGGCGCCGCCGAGACCCTCCACCGCCTTGCCGTCGAGCGCGCCAAGCCCGACGCGGAGCGCGATCCCTTCTACCAGCAGCGCAACTGGCCGCGCACCCGCGAGAGCCTCGACCGCCTGCAGCGCAGCCTCGATCGCAAGGCCGACCGCGCGATGATGGAGTACAACCTCGCCGCCATCGCCCGGCTCCCTGCCGACGCCCGCATCGGGGTGCTCGACCGCCTCATCGGGCTTGCCCACGGCCAGCCCGAGGCCGAGTCGGCCGCGAGGATTTCGGCCTGGGTCGAGCGCCAGATCGCCGGCTCGAAGCTGTACGACCGCGACTTCCGCCTCGGGCTGTTCGAGCAGACTCCGGCCGGGCTTGCGGCGACCGCCGACTCCCTGCTCGTGCTCGCCGCCGAACTCTTCCCGTTGCAAGAGGAGATCCGCGAGAAGGCCAAGGACCTCGGCGGCCGGCTCGCGCGGCTCACCCCGGTTTACGCCGAGGCCGTGCTGGCGCAGGCCGGTGGCCTCGTGGCGCCCGACGCCAACTCGACCCTGCGCGTCACTTACGGCACGGTGAAGGGCGTCGAGAGCCGCGACGGCCTGATGTACCTGCCCCAGACCACGCTGCGCGGCGTGGCCGCCAAGGCCACCGGCACCGGCGAGTTCAACGCCCCGGCCGCCCAGCTCGCCGCGATCAAGGCCCTGCGCGGTGGCAAGGCGACGCCGTACCTCGATACCCGCCTCGGCGACGTGCCGGTGAATTTCCTCTCCACGGTCGACACCACCGGCGGCAACTCCGGCTCGGCCACCCTCAACGCCCGCGGAGAACTCGTGGGCCTGCTCTTCGACGGGACCTACGACACCGTGGCGTCGGACTTTTTCTACGACCGCGTGCGCACGCGCAGCATCCACTGCGACACCCGCTACATGCTGTGGGTGATGGCCGAGGTCGATCGTGCGGATCACCTGCTGCGTGAAATGACGATCGTGCCCTGACCCGTCGGCCGGCGCACGCTCCGTTTGACTCGTCCGGAGTCCCTTCGCACGGTCCCGCGTCCCATGGTTACCACCGCCCCGCTGCCGTCCGCGCTCGAGGCCAGGCAGGCCGCCCTCCGCGCCGCCTTGCGCGCGCGGCTGCCCGCGGGACTGATCGTGGCCTACTCCGGCGGGGTCGACAGCGCCTTCCTCCTGTGGTCCGCCGAGCAGGAACGGCGTGCTTCCGGCGGCCGTTTGCTCGCCGTGACCGCGGTCAGCGCGAGCCTCGCGCGCGTGGAGCGCGAGGACGCCGCGCGTTTCGCCGCCTTCGTGGGCGCCGAGCACCGCTGGGAGGAGACGGCCGAGCTGGAGAATCCTGCCTACCTCCGCAACGACCTCGACCGTTGTTACCACTGCAAATCGGAACTTTTCCGCCTCAGTCACGACCTCGCCTCCCGCCTTGGCTACGGCGCGATCGCCTACGGCTACAACGCCTCCGACCGCGGTGACTTCCGTCCCGGCCACCGGGCCGCGAAGGAGAACGACATCATCGCGCCGCTCGATGAGGCCGGGCTCACCAAGGACGATATCCGGCAGCTCATGCGCGCCGCCGGCCTCCCGCTGGCCGACAAGCCCGCCAGCCCCTGCCTCAGCTCGCGATTGATGACCGGCGTGGCGGTCACGCCGGCGAAGCTGCGCGATGTCGAGGACCTCGAGGAACTTCTCCGCGGCGCCGGCCTGCGCGTCTTCCGCGTTCGCCTGCACGAGCACGGCGGCGCCCGTTGGCTGCGGGTGGAGGCCGACCCGGCCGAGATGCCGGCCGTGCTTGCCGCGCGCGAAGCCCTGCAGGTCGCGGCCCGCGCCCGCGGTTATGCGTGGGTCACGCTCGACCTCGCCGGTTACCGCACCGGGGGCGGAACCGCGCGTCCCGTTTCCCCATGAGCGAGTCAGAACTTCGCCAACTGCTCGAGGAGGTGCAGTCCGGCGGCCGCACGGCCGACCAGGCTCTCCAACATCTCCGGAGCGGGCCTTTCCGCACCTCCAACCTCGGTTTTGCGCAGGTCGACCATCACCGGCGGCTCCGGCAGGGCCTCGGCGAGGTCATCTTCGGCGAGGGTAAGACCGCCGCGCAGGTCATCGCCATCGCCGCCGAGGCCGGCCAGGCCGGATCCCCCGTGCTCATCACGCGCCTCCAGCCGGAGAAGTCCGCCGAGGTCGCCGCGCGGTTTCCGGATGCGCGCGTCAACGCCGCCGCCCGCACCGTCACGCTGCATGCTCCGGCGCCCGCCGCGCCGCGGGCCGGTGAACCTCATGTCGCGGTGGTCGCGGCCGGCACCAGCGATCTGCCGGTGGCCGAGGAAGCCGCCGAGGTCTGCGTCGCGATGGGCATCCCGCACCACACGATCTACGACGTGGGCGTCGCCGGCATCCACCGGCTCCTCGCCCGCGCCGACACGCTGCAGGAAGCGACGGCGCTGGTCGTCGTCGCCGGCATGGAGGGCGCGTTGCCGAGCGTGGTCGCGGGCCTGCTTGGGCGGCCCGTCTTCGCCGTTCCGACGAGCGTGGGCTACGGCGCCAACTTCGGCGGGCTCAGCGCGCTGCTCGCCATGCTCAACTGCTGCGCGCCCGGCGTCACGGTAACTAACATCGACAACGGCTTCTCCGCCGGTTTCGCCGCCTGTCAGGTCGTGCGCGCCGTGCGGTCCGCCGCGGGCGCTCCGCGATGAGCCGCACCCTCTTCCTCGAGAGCGTCTCCGGGGTGGCGGGCGACATGTTCGCCGCGGCGTTCGTCGACGCGGGTCTCGTTTCCGCGGCGGATCTCACCGGCATCCCGGCCAAGCTGGGGTTCCCTTCGGCACGCGTGGAACTCGCTCCGGTCATCCGCGCCACCATGCGCGCCACGCACCTGAGCGTGGTCGTGCCCTCCGCCCCGGCTCCGGCTGCGGCCGATCCGGCGGAGATGGAAACCCACCTCGTCGTCGACGCCCCCGCGGACCATCAGCACCACCGTTACCTCGACATCGATCGGCGGATTGCGGCGGCCGATCTTCCCGAGGGGGTGCGGCGCCGTGCCCGGGCCATATTCCGGCTGATCGCCGAGGCTGAGTCCGGTGCGCATGGCATGGCGGTCGACGACATCGCTTTCCATGAGGTGGGCGCGGCCGACTCTGTCATCGACGTCGTGCTCGCTGCCTGGTGCGTCGAGCAGGCGGGAGCGGACCGCTTCCTCGCCACGCCGATCCGGCCCGGGCGTGGATTCGTGCGCATGCAGCACGGGCGGCATCCCGTGCCGCCGCCCGCGAGCGCGCGCCTCCTGGTCGGCTTGCCCGTGGCCCCGGTGCCCGCGGGTATCGCGCGGGAAAACATCGAGCTCTCCACGCCCACGGGCATCGCCATCCTCCGCTCCCTCGCGCCGGAATGGGTGGCCGGGATCCCGGCGGGCACGGTGCGCCGGCAGGGCATGGGCGCCGGCTCGCTCGACCTCGGGGAGTTTCCCAACGTCTTCCGCGTGACGCTCCTTGACTCCGCGCCCGTCGTGTCGCTGCCGCCCGCGCTGCCCTACGCGACCGATCGCGTGGTGGAGGTGGCAGCCAACATCGACGACGACACTGGCGAGCACCTCGCATGGCTGGCGGAGCGCCTTCTCGCGCAGGGCGCGCTCGATGTCTGGATGACGCCCGCCGTGGGCAAGAAGGGCCGCCCGCTCACGTGTTTCCAGTTTCTGACCGCGGAAGCCGACTTTGCGCGTCTCACCGACTGGTTCCTTCGCCGCAGCACGACCTTTGGTGTGCGCCACCGTGCTTGGGACCGGCTCAAGCTCGAGCGGCGCTTCGAGCAACGGCCGGGACCCGGCGGACTCGTCACCCACAAGGTCGGACTCACGACGAAGGCGGAGGAACTTAAGGCGAAGCCGGAGTTCGAGGAGCTGCGTGACCGCTGGGAACGCCCGCCCGCCTGAGCGCACTCCGGCCGGACCCGCGGTTTGACACCCCTTCGCGGTGCGCAGACACAAGAGGTGCCGGTCCGGGCCGATAGCTTAACGGTTAAAGCAGAGGACTCATAATCCTTTGAGTCTGGGTTCGAATCCCAGTCGGCCCACCAGCCCGCGGAGATAACCTCCGACGGGCGCGGGGGCTATCTGCTTCCTGCTTCCGGCCCGCCGTTGGCTCACTTGCCGGGCGGCAGGGGGCGGAGTTCGTCGCGGGTTAACTTGCCGTCGCCGTTGGCGTCGAGGGAGCGCAGGCTGGCGGCGGAATTGGCGATCTCCGCCAGGGCGAGGTTGCCGTCGCCGTTGGCGTCGAGAGCGAACATCACCGGATCGGTCAGCGTCGGGCGAGCGTGGCCGGCGGGCGGCGTCGGGCGGGCGGGACGCATCTCGTCGACGGAGATCACGCCGTCGGCATTGAGGTCGAGCGCGGAGAGGACGGAAGGGGCGAGGGAGATCTCCTCCGCGGAGACCTCGTGGTTATGATCGGTGTCGAGGGTGCGGATGACGGGGTTGCCGCGGCCGGCGCCGGGGCCACCGGGTCCGCCCGGTCCTCCGCCGCGGTGTCCCGCACGGGAGGTGGCGTCGGCGGTCTGGGCGAGGAGCGCGTCGGCGACGGCGAAGGCGGCGACGGCGAGGAGGCGATGATGGTATTTCATGGGATGAGTTTCCTTCTTCCGCGGCCGCCGCCGCCCGGGAGGGAGGCGAGGAAACGGCTGCGGTTGATTTCGCCGCCCATGATGCGGCGATCCCGTTCAGGGATTGTTTGGCCCCGCGCCCTTTCGTGTGAGGAAAGTGTAAAAGTCTCGTTAAGGCTGCGGGATTCCGCCGGCGACCCGCAGATGGGCGATGAGCTCGGCTGTCCCCTCGGCCATCGACACGCGCGGGGCGTAGCCGAGCACGCGCCGGGCGGCGGTAAGGTCAAACCAGTGATCCTTGGCCAATTCGGCGGCGACGAACCGCGTGAGGGGCGGCTCGCCGCGAAGGCGCAGCAACCGCCAGGCGAGTTCGCAGGCGGCACCGGCGGCGGTCGCCGCGGGCAGCGGCACGCGGCGGGTGACCGGTGGTTGGCCGAGCGCGGTGAGCAGAGCGTTGATCCACTCCCAGAGAAAGACCGGTTCTCCGTTGGTGATGAAGAATGCGCGGCCGGCCGCGCTCGCGTCCTCCCGAGCAAGGGCGGCTTCGGCCAGCAGGTGGGCATCGACGGCGTTTTCCACGTGCACCATGTCGACGCGGTTGCGGCCCGGTCCGATGATCCGCAGACGGCCGGCGCGCGCACGAGCGAGCACGCGCGGGACGAGGTGGGGATCGCCGACGCCCCAGATCAGGTGCGGGCGGAGGGCGGTCACGCGGAGACGGTCGCCGGAGGCGGCGAGCGCCTCGCGTTCGGCGGCGGCCTTGGTCACGGGATAGGGACTCGGGCAGCGGGTCGTGAGCGGCAGGGCTTCGTCGGCGCCGGCCAGGTCGCGGCCGTTGAACACCACGCTCGGCGAGCTGGTGAAGACGAGGCGGGGCACGCCGTGGCGACGACAGCCGTCGATGACGGCGCGTGTGCCGAGCACGTTGGCGCGGAAAAATTCGTCCGCCGGCCCCCACACCCCGACGCGGGCGGCGACGTGGAACACAGTGCCGGCGCCGGCGCAGGCGGCGGCTACGGCCGGGGCGTCGTCGAGCGCCGCGCGGACGAAGCGGACGCCGCGGCGCTCGAGGTCGGGCGCGGGATGACGCGCGAGCACGGTGACGAGGCGGCCCTGGGCGAGGAGACGCTCGACGAGTCGCCGTCCCAGGAAGCCGGTGCCGCCCGTGACGAGCACGCTCCGCGCGTCGGTCGGCAGATTTTCATCGGAGGGTTTCATGCTGCCCTCCCGTCGGCAGGTACGGGCGCATCCCCGTCGAACGCGTGTGCGCGCGCGGCCCAGCGGGCAAGGGTGAGTCGGTGAATCTTCGCGTTGTGCCGCACGTCCACGGGGAAGCGCGGGTGGAAGAAGAAGCGCCGGATCGAGCGGGTATGAGGGTGGCGCCGGCCCAGGACACGGAGCTCGCGGGCGAGGGCTTCGGCCGCGGCGCGACCCGCGGGCTTCGCCTCGACGATGAGGACCGGCTCCTGTCGGGGGCGGGTGCCCAACCCGACCAACGCGCAGCGCGCGACCGCGGGGTGCGCGCGGAAGACCTGCTCGCACGGCTCGGTGTGCAACGTGCCGTCGGTGGTCTCGACCCTCTCGACCTTGCGTCCGCAGAACCACAGCCGGCCGCTGGCATCGAGGAAGCCGCAGTCGCCCATGCGATGCCAGACCTCGGCGCCGTCGGCGATCTTCGCCGCGGCGGTGGCCTCGGGCAGCCCGTCGTACTCCCGCGTCACCATCGGCCCGCGCACGATGATTTCGCCGACCTCGCCGATGGGGAGCGTCTTGGTCTCCGCGAGGGAAGCGAGCGGCCGGTCGTTGATGCTGATGACGCGAACCTCGACCTCCGGCAGCGGCCGGCCGACGCAGGCGCCGCGGACCGAGGCGGCGTCGATGTCGGCGTGTGAAACCGAGGCGACCGGGAGGGCTTCGGTGGCCCCGTAGGGGCTGTGCAGCGCGCCGTTGGGCAGGAAATCGCGGGTCGCGGCCCAGAGGTCGGCGGGCACGGCGGCGCCGGCGCAGAGCACGCGGCGCAGGGAGGGCAGCGTGGTGCCGGTGCGGCGGCACTCGGCGGCGATGCGGCGCCAGAGCGTGGGCGAACCGAAGGAGTTGGTGACTCCCTCCTGGTGGATGGCGCGGATGGCGCGCGCGGGATCGAAGGCGGCGGGCCGCCGCGGGTCGATCTCGGGCACGATGGTCGTCATGCCGAGCGCCGGGTTGAACAACGCGAACACGGGCAGTAGCGGCAGGTCGATCTCACCGGGTGCGATGTCGTAGGCCTGGCGGATCAGCCGCACCTGCGCCTCGAACATCCCGTGGGCGTAGCGCACGCCCTTGGGCGCGCCGGTCGATCCTGAGGTGAACAGGATCGCCGCGAGGTCGTCGGCGCGGGTGGTGCGGACGGCGGGGGCGGGGCCGGCCCCGCCCGGGGCTGTAAGCCGTCCGGTGAGGGACGAGGAAGCGGGCACGCGCACGGCGACGGTGCGGAACGACGGCCGGAAGAGCCGGCTCACCAGCCGCGCCGCGGGTATGCCCACGAGCCCGCGCGGGCGGGTGGCGGCGACGCAGCGCAGGAAGGCGGCGAGGCCCATGCCGGGATCGATGACGACCGGCACGAGGGCGCGGTTGAACAGCGCGAAGACGCAGGCGATGAGAGGCAGCCCGGGCGGTACCATCACGAGCGTGCGGTCGCCGGGGCGCAGGCCGGCTGCGTCTAGTTGCGCGCACCAGGCGCCGACCTCGGCGTCGAGCTCGCGGAAGGACAGGGCAAGGTAGTCGATGTCGCCCGCGGCGGTGGTGCCGCGCGGCACCTTGAGGGCAGCGGCGCCGGGCCGTGCGGTCGCCATTAGCCCGAGGTGCCGCGCGATGTTGGCGCCTGCGTCCGCGGCGGCGGATGGAGCGGGCGGGGGGGACGACATGGCGCGGGGACGGTGCGGTGCGCGCGTGAGGCGGGCAACAAAAACGCCGCGACGGTAAAGTCGCGGCGCGGGAAAAGTGAGGGCCGGGGCGTCTCAGTAATCGTGGAGCGTGATCAGGCCCCAGAGCAGGGTGACCTTCTTGCCGGAGGGGCCGTTCTTGCCGACGATCTGGGAAGTGTCGGCGTTCACGGTGGCGGGGCTGACCGGCTGGAAGGAATCGCTCGAGTAGGTGACGGCGCCGCCCAGCAGGTTGGTCTCCTTGCCGCCGCTGGCGGTGTTGCGCGTGGCGCAGCCGGAAGCGAGCAGGGCGGGGAGAAGGATCGCGACGAGGGGCAGTTTGGATTTCATGGACGTCTCGGGGGAAGGACGGTGTCGGCCGGGGGGAAGTTTCGCAAGGGTGGGCTTTTCGGCGCCGGTCTCAGGCGAGGTCGCGCAGCGACGGTTCCGGTCGGAGCAGGTCGGCCTGCCAAGGCAGGAGGATGCGCCCGAGTTCGCGGGGCTGGCGGGCGATCTGGCCGAGCTGGGCGCGGTTGGCGATGAGGGTCCCCTCGATGCCGAGCTTGGCGGCGATGCGGTCGCGGTCGGCCTTGATGCGGTCCTGCAGCTCGACCTGGGCCTGCGTGAGGGAAACGTGGTTGGGATCGCGGCCCGGCCGGCGGGGGAGCGACTTGGGATCCCGCGCGAGCCCCTCGCGGACGGCGGCGGCGAGCGACGGGAAGATGCGGTCGTGGCGTTTGCCCAGGTGGATTTGGGCAAGGATGGCCGACTCGGTCTCGCCGGCTTCGGCAGCCTCGGCGATCTTCATGATGAGGGCGTTGCCGCAGACCTTGAACGGAGGTGTGTCGATGCGGCGGGCCTGGGCCTCGCGCCAATGCCAGATGGCGTGCAGGACGCCAAGGCCCGGGCCGCGGAGACGCTCGCTGCGGCCGATGCGCCAGTCGTGTTCGGTGGGCGGGGCGAAGCCCTCGGCGCCGGAGCGGAGCTGGGCGGTGCATTGCTGCTCGAGCCAACCGAGGCGACCCAGCTTGCGGAGCTCCTTGGCGAGGATGTCGCGCAGCTCGGGCAGGTGCCAGACGTCGAGCGCGGCGTAGTTGAGGAGCTTCGGCGTGATCGGGCGGCGCGACCAGTTGGCCTTCTGGCCGTCCTTGTCGAGTAGCACGCCGAAGTGTTCCTCGAGCAGGGCGGCGAGCCCGAAGCGCTGCCGGCCCAGCAGCTGGGCGGCGAGCATGGTGTCGAAGAGGCTGTCGGGCACGAAGCCGCAGAGGTCGTGCAGCAGGCGGATGTCGAAGTCGCTGCCGTGCATCAGCAGGTGCTTGCCGGCGAGCGCCTGCCAGAGGGGACGGAGGTCGAGGCCGGGCGCGAGCACGTCCACGAGGAACACCTCGCGGCCCACCATGAACTGCAGGAGGCAGACCCGCGTCTTGTAGTGGAACATGTTGTCCGCCTCGGTATCGAGGGTGACCTCGCGCGCCGGCCCGAGGGCCTGGAGCAGCGGCCCGAGCGAGCCGGGCTGGTCGAGGAGGAGGTACGAGGGCGGGCGGGAGGCCACCTTGACGCCGAAGAGCCGGCGGACGGGAGGCGGCAGGAGTCTGGAAATCATTCGGGGTTACGTGCGGTTTTGTCCCACGCGGTGAGGAAGGCATCAATCAGCAAAGGAAGGTCGTCGTGATAACCGCCCTCGAGCACGGCGGCGGCGGGAACGCGGCAGGCGCCGAGCCAGCGGCCCAGTTCCGCGAAGTCCTCCGCCTCGAGCGTCATCGAGGTGATCGGGTCGCGGGCGTAGGCGTCAAAGCCGGCGGAGACCAGGATCAGGTCGGGCTTGAACGCCCGCACGGCATCAAAGGATTCCCGCAGGGCGGCGAGGTGGCGGGGCCGCGGCGTGCGCGGGGCGACGGGCCAGTTGCGGGCGTTGGGCGGGCGGTCCGCGGTGCCTGTGCCGGGATAAGCCGGGTGTTGGTGCACCGAGGTGAAAAGGATGCCCTCGCGGCCGAGGAGGATGGCCTCGGTGCCGTTGCCGTGGTGGGCGTCGAAGTCCCACACCGCCACGCGGCGCGCGCCGAGCTTCGCCTGCGCGAACAGCGCCGCGACCGCCACCTGATTGAGGTAGCAGAATCCCATGGCGCGTTCCGCGGTCGCGTGGTGCCCGGGCGGGCGCATCAGGGAAAACGCGGGCCCGGCGGTCGGCGTCGAGAGGGCGTGCCTAGCCGCGCCGACCGCGGCGGCGACCGCGCGGCGGGCGTGATCACCGATCCCGTCGAAGAACGGCGTGTCGGCATCGAAGTCACGCGCCTGCCCGAGTCGTCGCAGGTGCGGCGCAACGTGGGCGGCGAGGAGCGCGGCGTCGTCGGCGTCGGCCGCGTCGGGCACGCGCCACGTCCAGTCCGGATGGGCGGCGCGCAGGTGCGCGGCGGAGCGGGTGACGCGGGCCGGCTGCTCGGGTCGCATCGACGAGCCGTAGCCGGCGCAGCGCGGGTCGTGGAGGATGAGCATCGTGGACGCGCAGTTAGGCGGGCGGCGCCAGGGAAGCCAAGCCGCCGGGAAAAGTCGTTTCCGCGGGTGACTTTGCGGCGGGGCGGCGCCAAGTTGGGTCGCGAATGAAGGTGATTGTGCTCTGTTCCGGCGGGATGGACTCGGTGACCGCGCTGCACTGGGCGCGGCGGGAGCATGACGTCCGGCTGGCGCTGAGCTTCGATTACGGCGCGAAGCACAACGCGCGGGAGTTGCCGATGGCGGCGGAGCAGGCGCGGCGGCTCGGCGTGGCGCACGAGGTGGCGGGGCTCGACTTCGTGCGCCGGCTCTTCCGGTCGGCCCTGCTCGAGGGTGGAAGCGACATCCCCGAGGGGCATTACGCGGACGAGACGATGCGGCAGACGGTGGTGCCCTTCCGCAACGCGATCCTGCTGGCGGTGGCCTGCGGCGTGGCGGAGAGCGCGGGGGCGGAGGGCGTGGTGATCGCGGCGCACACGGGCGACCACACGATCTACCCGGATTGCCGGGAGGACTTCATGCTCGCGATGGCCGACGCGATGCGGCTCGGCACCTACGCCGGCGTCGCGCTGCTGCGTCCGTTCATCGCCCTGGACAAGGGCGGGATCGCGGCGCTGGGGGGACGCCTCGGGGTGGACTTCGCGGCGACGTATTCCTGTTACAAGGGCGGGGCGCGGCATTGCGGCGCCTGCGGGACCTGCGTCGAGCGCCGGGAGGCTTTCCTGCAGGCCGGATTGACGGACCCCACCGACTACGAGGCCTTGCCGCCGCTGCCGGCGCGGCCCGCGGGAGCCCAAAGCTGAGGATGCGGCGATGCTGGTCGCGGAGATCTTTCATTCACTGCAGGGCGAGGGCGAGCTGACCGGCGTGCCCTCGGTCTTCGTGCGCGCGAGCGGCTGCAACCTGCGCTGCGCGTGGTGCGATACCCCTTACGCCTCTTGGAATCCCGAGGGATCGGTGCGCACGGTCGCGCAGGTCATGGCGGCGGTGGAGATGCATCCTTCGACGAGGCACGTGGTGCTCACGGGCGGGGAACCGATGATCGCCAAGGACGCCGCGGAGCTGGCGGCGGCGGTGAAGGCGAGTGGACGTCACCTGACGATCGAGACGGCGGCGACGGTTGAACCGGCGGGCATCGCGTGCGACCTCGCCTCGCTCTCGCCCAAGCTGCTGAATTCGGCGCCCGATGCGGTAGAGCATGCCGCGTGGCGACGGCGGCACGAGGCGACGCGCTGGCAGCCCGAGGTCGTGCGGCGGTGGATCGACGCTTACCCGTACCAGTTCAAGTTCGTGGTCGCCCGGCCGGAGGACATCGATGAACTGGAGACGATGTTGGCCGCGCTGCGGCGGGTTATCCCCCGGCACAAGGTGCTCCTGATGCCTGAGTCCACGACCCCCGAGGCGATGCGGACGAGGTCGGCTTGGCTCGCCGAGGCCTGTAAACGCGGCGGTTACCGTTACGCCCACCGCCTGCACCTGGAACTCTACGGCAACCGCCGTGGTACCTGACTGGACTCCTCATGCGTCCTCCCGACTCCGCTTCCCCCTCGTCCGTCCCGCCCGCCCGGCTTTCGGCGGAGTTGCACCAGCTGGCGGAGACCTTCCGGGAGCGACGGGTGACGTTGCGCGAGCTGATCGCGGCGCTCGGGGAACGGGCGACGGCGCTCCTCGCCGTGATCCTTGCCCTGCCGTTTTGCGCGCCGGTCTCGATCCCGGGGCTTTCCATTCCCTTCGGGGCCGTGATCCTGCTGCTGTCGGCCGGATACGCGGCCGGCCGGCCGCCCTGGCTTCCGGCGCGGCTGCTCGCGGTGGAGCTGCCTCCGCGTTTTTTCCGCGCGGTGCTGGAGGCGACCAGCCGGCTTTTGGGATGGATCGAGAGGCGGATGCGCCCGCGTTGGATCTGGATGACCTCGTCCCGCGGGCTGCTGCGCCTGCACGCGCTGGCGGTGTGCGCGGGTGCGGTGCTCCTGCTGCTCCCGCTTGGCGGCATCCCCCTGACGAACACCCTGCCGGCGCTGGTCGTCGTGGTCGGCACGCTCGGGATGCTCGAGCGCGACGGGGCGGCGGTGGCGGCTGCTTACGGACTGCTGGTAGCGACGGTCGCCTATTTCGCGCTCTTCGCCGGGGCCGCCTTCGAGATCTCGCAGCGCCTCATGAAGCTTTGGTCGGAGTGACCGGCGTCTCCTTCGGCGGGATCAGCCAGGAGGCGGCGACCGAGGCCCCGAGGAGCCCGCCGATGATGCCGAGCGACCAGGTGATGGGGAACTTGCCCCCGAAGAGCTGGTTGAGCCACGCCATCTTCAGGCCGACGAAGATGAGCACGAGGCCGAGGCCGTACTTGAGGAAGCGGAACTTGTGCACGATGCCCGCGAGCAGGAAGAACATCGAGCGCAGGCCGAGGATCGCGAAGATGTTCGAGGTGAAGACCACCAGCGGTTCCTTGGTGATGGCGAAGATGGCGGGGACCGAATCGACGGCGAAGATGATGTCGCTGAACTCGATCGCCGCGAGGGCGACCAGCAGGGGGGTACCGTGCTTCACGCCGTTCTCCATCACGAGGAACTTCTGGCCGTCGAAGCGGGTGGTGATCGGCACGATCTTCCGGAGCAGCTTCAGGAGGGGGTTCTTCTCGGGATCCATCGGCTTCTCGGGCGCGAACAAGATCTTCAGGCCGGTCAGGATCAGGAAGCCGCCGAAGACCCAGATCACCCAGTGGAACTTCATCAGCACCGCGCCGAGCGAGATGAAGAGCACGCGGAAGAACAACGCGCCGAGGATTCCGAAGAACAGAACCCGGTGCTGGTACTGCGACGGAATGCCGAAGAACGTGAAGACGACGATGAAGACGAAGATGTTGTCGACCGAGAGGGACAGCTCGACGACGTAGCCGGTCAGGAACTCGAGCGCGGTCTGGCGGGCCAAGCCCGTGGCCTCGGCCGCCGTCATTCCCGCCGCGATCAACCGCGGATCCTGCGGCAGCTTCCACTCCGCGTAGCGCCACAGCCCGAAGCAGAAGGTGAGGGCCAGGATGCTCCAGACAACCGTCCAGGTGAGCGCCTCCCGGAAGGACACTTCATGGGCCTTCCGGTGGAAGACTCCGAGGTCTAGGGCCAGCAGTCCGAACACCCCGAGGGTGAACAGGCCGTAGAACCACCAATAGTCGGCGAACGGGAAGAGCGAGATGGATGGCATGAAAGGGGCGACCGTGCGTAAGCGGGGCCGGCGTGCAAGAGATCACAGGTGGAATTTTCCGCAAAGGTTCGACGTTTTTTTCCGCCTTCCCGGCCGGGGCTCGACTCGCGCGGCCGGCGGGCCTTGATCCGGACGATGGATTCCCCGCTTCCGGCCGCCGTGGACGGCCTTGGTCAGGTCGCCCTCACCGTGCGCGATGTCCCGCAGGCCGTGGGTTTCTACCGGGACATCCTCGGCTTACGGCTGTTGTTTCAGGCTGGGCCAAACCTCGCTTTCCTCGATGCCGGCGGGGTGCGCCTGATGCTTTCCGCGCCGCAGGGCCACGGGGAACCGGGTAAGAACTCGCCGCTCTATTTCCGAGCTCCCGACCTGGCGGCCACCTACTCCGGGATCGTGGCTCGCGGGGCGCGACCGGAGCGGGCGCCGGCTCTCACGGCGCGCATGCCCGACCACGAGTTGTGGATGGCCTTCGTGCGCGATCCCGACGGCAACCTGGTCGGGCTGATGAGCGAGGTGCGGGCCTGAGGACGGCGGTCGGTCGTCAACGCGGTCCGTCGGCGAAGACGACTCCGGTGACCACCGTGGCGGTGACGTGCGTGGCGTACTCGAACGGGTCGCCGTCGAAGAGCGCCAGGTCGGCGTCCTTGCCTTCGGCGAGTGAGCCGGCGCGGCCGTCGATGCCGAGTATGCGGGCCGCGTCGAGCGTGACGCTCGCCAGGGCGCGCTCGAAGCCGAGGCCGCGTGCGGCGGCGAGGGCGGCTTCGAACAGCACGACGCGGGTCTTGGGCACGTAGCCCTCGTAGCCGCTCTGCAGCGCGAAAGGGATGCCTGCGGCGGCGAGCCGGGCGGCGGTGTCCATGGCGAGGTTCTCGGTGTCTTCGCTGGCCCGCGCCATGGTCGGGTGCAGGATCACCGGGAAGCCGGACGCCTTGATCTCGTCGATCGCCAGCGGGGCGTCGGCGCAGCCGTCGAGGACGATCCGGAGGTTGAATTCCCGCGCGAGGCGGAGCGCGGCGAGGATGTCCTGTTGCCGGTGCGCCGTGATGAGGAAACGCTGCGAGCCGTCGAGGCCGCGGGCGAGCGCCTCAAGCCTGAGGTCGCGGGCGGGCCGCTTCGACTCGTCCTTCAGTTCGCGCTTCCGGGCGTAATCCTGCGCCTTGATGAGCTCGGCGCGCAGCATGGCCACGGCCTTGGCGCGCGTGCCGGGCGACTTGGCGGCGCCGCCCGGCGGACCCTCCGCCCGGTTGACGGCGGACCCGCCGAGCGAGACGGCGATCATGGCGGCCGGGTTGACCAGGTCGGCCTCCACCGAGCGGCCGGCCGTGCGCACGATCATGGTCTGGCCCGAGATGAGCGCCCCGGGGGCGTGCCCGGTGTTGACGGTGGTGATGCCGAACGAGCGCAGCCATGCGACGAGCGGATCGCGCGCGTTGTAGGCGTCGGTCGCGCGCAGCTCCGGCTGGAGTGGCGCGGAGCGGTCGAGCATGTCCTGGTCCTGCGGCTGGTTGAGGATGCCGGAAAGCCCGACGGTGGCGCGGGCGTCGATCAGGCCGGGCGTGACCACGGCGGCGCGGAGCACGCGGTGGTCGGACGGGATCGCGCGGCCGGCGGCCGGCCCGGCGTAGGTGATGCGGCCGTTGCGCACCAGCACAAGCCCGTCCTTCAAGGCGGGTCCCGCGAGCGTGTGGACGGTTCCACCGAGGATGGCGAGGGGCGCGGCGGCCTCGGCCCCGCGGAGGGCGGCCGAGCCGGCGATGATCAGGGCGAGGGCAGCGGCAAAGGATTTCATTGGAGGGCTCCGTTGGCGGCCGCGATGATGTCCCAGGCGCTGCCGAAGCAGCACAGCGCCGCGCGGCGGCTGTCGCCCGCGCCGGGCCCGCCGCGCGCGTAGAGGCGGTCGGCGGGATTCGAGAGGTCGAACACCTTCGTGCCGTCGATCCAGGTCTGCTCGACCTCGGTGTAGACGCTGAGGGGGTCGCCCGAGAGGATGATGAAGTCGGCATCCTTGCCGGGTTCGAGCGAGCCGACACGGGACTCGAGCCCGAGCATGCGGGCGTTGGCGAGGGTGACGGCTCGAAGGCCCCCGTCGCGGGTCATGCCGGCGCGGACGGCGAGGGCGGCGGAGCGCAGGAAGAGGCGGGAGTCGGTGACGCTGTCGTCGGTGTGGAGCCCGACGGCGGCGCCGGCGCGCTCGAGGGCCGCGCAGTTCTCGAGGGCGAAGTCGCGGGCCTCGAGCTTGCCGCCGGGGGAGTCGAGGATGATGACCGACGAAGGCACGCCGGCGGCGGCGATCTCGGCTGCCACCTTGGCGGCCTCGCTGACATGGTGGAGGACGACCTTGAATCCGAACTCCTGGCGGAGCCGCAGCACGGTGAGGATGTCGTCGTGCCGGTGGGTGTGGTGCTGCACGATGCGGCGTCCCTCGAGGACCTCGACGAGCATCTCAAGGGCGAGGTCGCGCGCGGGCATCTTCTCCGCGTCGCCGTTGGCCCGCTCGCGGCGGGCCTTGTACTCCTGGGCCTTGATGAACTGTTCCCGCACGAGCGCGGCGGACTTGGCGCGCGAGCCCGGGAAGGGGCCGCCCGGCGTGCGGATGGAATTGGTGCCGTTGGCCATCTTGAGGCCGCCGGCGACCGTGCCGTCCGGCAGGCGGATGAGCAGGTCGTCGACGACGCGGCCGTCGCGCAGCTTCAGGTAGAGGGTCTGGCCGCTGATGAGGTGGCCTGAGCCGGGCATGACGTTGACCGTGGTGATGCCGCCGGCCTGGGCCTTTTGGATGCTGGGATGGCGTACGTCGATGGCGTCGAGCACGCGCACGTCGGGCTGGATGGGGCCGGCGCCGTCGGCACCCGAGCTGCCGCCGATGTGGCTGTGGGAGTCGACGAGGCCGGGCATGATGACCTTGCCGCGCGCGTCGCGCACGTCGGCTCCGGCGGGAACAGGGGTGGATGCGGCTGGTCCGACGGCGACGATCCGGCCGCCTTGGACGACGAGGACACCGTCGGCGACGGGATCGCCGGAGATGGTCAGGATGCGTGCACCGGTGAAGGCGACTGGCTTTTCCTGCGCGGCGGCGTTCAGGCCGGTGGCGAGGAGCGCCGCCGTGAAGGCGGCGAAGGTGCGGGGAGACATGGGCGCGACGATGGGCCGTACCGCGTGGTCGGCAATCGATTTGGCGGGGAGGCGAAGTGATGATCCGGTTTCGCCGCCGCTACTGGCTGAAATTCAGACGCCGGCCAACCGCTCCTCGGCCACGTCGGAAATCGTACGGCCGAGCCGGCGCGCCGTCTTTCGCAGCCGCCCCACGGTCTTCGGAGTCAGTCGAAGCAGCACGGGCTTGCGGCCGGAAGGCTTGCGGCCGGCGCCGGTGCGCATTCCACCCCATCCGCGCGGCTTGGCCGTGACGCGGGTGAGGTCCGGCAACGGCGTGCTGTTGAGGTCGGCCAGGTTGGTCTGGTATCCCTCGGCGTCGAAGGCCGGAGGTTCATTGCGGATTTTTTTTCCAGTAGTCCTCATAGTAGTTGCGTCCCTCCCTCCAAAAACCCGCTCCGATCAGCCGGATTACTCCGCCGGGGCGGTGGGTGTACCGGACAAGCAACACCCTGTCATCGACTCGTCCCAGCAGCCACCAGCGAAGCTCGCGGCTGCTGCTGTGGGCCGAATCGAGCAGTACCAGCGCCCGGCTGTCGGAAAACGCCCGCTGGGCCGTGGTGAAATCCACGCCGTGCCGCGCGACGTTCGCGCGCTCTTTGGCGGGATCCCACGAAAAGACCATGGAGCGAGGCTGCCGGAAGCCTTTTGAATAGCAATATCCTTAATCAAGAGCGAGCGCGTGGGCTGCGTTTGGCGCAGCCGCAGTCCCCGCCGCAGCCGGGGCGCTGGCGGCGGCGGACGCGCGCCACGAGGATGGTGGCGGCGAGCGCGACGAGCGCGAGCGCGACGATGCGCTGGGTCGATGCGTCCATGTTCAGAAGCCCAGCGCGCGTCCGACCTGGAACACGATCAGGCAGATGAGCCAGGCCGCGCCGGTCATGTAGGCGACCTGGAAGAGCGGCCAACGCCACGAGTTGGTCTCGCGGCGCACCACCGCGACCGTGCTCATGCACTGCATCGCGAAGACGTAGTAGATCATGAGCGTGAGGCAGACGAGGGGGGTGAACAGCGGCGCGCCGTCGGGCCAGGTCGCCTTGAGCATGGCCTCCCGGACCGGGGTCGTGTCGTCATCTTGCGTCTCTACGCCGAAGATGACGCCCATCGAGCTGACGAACACCTCGCGGGCGGCGAAAGAGGTGATCAAGCCGATACCGATCCGCCAGTCGAAGCCCAGCGGCTTGATTACGGGCTCGAGGAGCTGACCGGCGCGTCCGGCGAGGCTGTGTGCGATCTGCACGTCCGGGGCGGCCTGCGGATCGGGGTGCTTCGGGTAGGTCGTGAGGAACCACAGCACGATCGAGATCGCGAGGATGATGGTGCCGGCGTTGCGGAGGAACAGCCACGCCCGCTCCAGCATCTGTCTCGCGATCTCGCCCGCGCGCGGCCGCTGGTAGGGCGGCAGCTCAAGGATCATCAGCGGCTGTCCGCCCTTCAGCAGCGTGCGCTTGAAGAGCCATGCGAACGCGAAGGCTCCGCCGGTGCCGAGCGCGTACATGAGCAGCATCAGGCCGGCCTTCGTCGCTGCCGGAACCTCGCGGCCGGGCAGCAGCGTGGCGATCATCAGCAGATAGACGGGGAGCCGCGCTGAGCAGCTCATCAGGGGTGCCACCAGGATGGTCGCGAGGCGGTCCTTCGCATTCTCGATCGTGCGGGTGGCCATGATGCCCGGGATCGCGCAGGCGTAGGAGCCGAGCAGCGGGATGAACGAGCGGCCGTGCAGGCCCACGCGGCTCATCGGGCGGTCCATCAGGAAGGCGGCGCGCGCCATGTAGCCCGTGCTCTCGAGCAAGCCGACGAAGAGGAACAAGATCAGGATCTGGGGCAGGAAGACCACCACGCCGCCCACGCCGCCCAGCACGCCTTCCGTGAGCAGGTCTCGCAGGTCTCCCGGTGGCATCGACTGCTTGACCAGACCGGAGGCGTCGGCGACCAGGCCCTCGATCACGCCCATCGGGTACTCCGCCAGGGAGAAGATCGACAGGAACATCGCCGCCATGATCACGGCGAAAACGAGCCAGCCCCAGGCAGAGTGCACGAGCAGGGCGTCCACGCGGTCCGCGAGAGATGGGCCGTTTTCCGCGGGTCTACGGATCACCTCGCGGCACATCGCGTTGATGGCGTCGTAGCGGCTCCGGATCAGGTCCCCCGACCAGTCGGTTCCCTCTTTGCTCCAGCGCCCCCGCCAGCCGTCGAGCGATGCGGAGGTGCGGGCGCCCAGCGGCGTCGACCCGGCGACACTCACCGTGTCGAAGTCCGTCAGGAGCAGCAGCGCCTCCGCGCGGGCCACGAGCGGGGGGCGGCCTTCGTCGACGAGCCCCGCCTGCAGTTCGGCGACGGCGGTGGCGATCGGCGCGGGAACGTCCCAGCGGTGGCGAGCGAGCGGCAGTTCGGCGCGGCTCATGGCGATGCGCAGCTCCACGATGCCGCGGGCGTTCACGGCCTCGCACGGGATGACCGGCACGCCGAGTTGTTCCTCGAGGTGGGCGGCGTCGATGGCAATCCCGGCGCGCCGCGCAAGGTCCATCATGTTAAGCACCACGATGACCGGTCGGCCGAGATCAAGGATTTGGTGCGCGAGGTAGAGGTTCCGCTCGAGGTTGCTCGCGTCGAGGACGCAGATGATGCGGTCGGGCTGCGGGGTGTCGGAGCGCCGGCCCAGCAGCACGTCGCGGGTTACGGCCTCGTCGGGCGAGCGGGCGGCGAGGGAATAGGCTCCGGGCAGATCGATGACGCGCATCGGCTTGCCGTGCTGGGAGTAGGCCTCGCCCACCTTCTTCTCAACGGTGACACCCGGGTAGTTGCCCACCTTTTGTCGGAGTCCGGTGAGGGCGTTGAACAACGTGGTCTTCCCGCAGTTCGGGTTGCCGACCATCGCGTAAACCGGCGCGCGTGCAGCGGCTGGAGTCCGACGCCGACCTGACGCCGGCGTCGTCGAAATGTGAGGGGGCAGGGAAGCGGGGGAGTCCCGGCCGTCGGGCCGATGGCTGGCGTCGTTGCCCATCGACGGGAAGGTCGCGGTCAGCGCGCCCCGGCGGGAAGATGCTCGACGACGATGCTCATCGCGGCGCGGTGATTCAGGGCGACCCGCATGCCCTTGACCAAGCAGAGGCTATTGGTCGTGCCGGAGATCTTGGTCACGAGCGCGGCCTCACCGAAGCCCATTTCCCGGATGCGCTGGCAGAAACTCGCGTCACCGGTCAGCTGGAACACGCGTGCCGTGGCGCCTGCCGGGAGCTGGCATAGCGGGGAAAGGGGCAGCGGCGACGATGGCATCGGAGTGAGACTCGGTATCAGTTTCGAACGAAGCGAGCGTCGGTGGATTTGCGAGCGGGAAGTTTGGGATTCTGCGTGCGGTGGCCCACTTTCGATCCGGCGATGGAGCGAAGCGTGCGACGGCCTCGGTTACGGCAGGACGTGCGCGATACAGGAAACATCGTAAACCTATGATTTTTAAATATTAAAGAGGCGGATTAGGGTGGCCTTGCCCAAGGGACAGGCTCTTGCCGCGCATTCGGCTGAACCCTTGGGAATAGTCTGTTGAGCCAAAGGGACAGGCTAGTCGACCGGAGGGTTAGGGACACAGGCTTCCCAATGGGTAAGGGGAACCGGTTCTCGCTCCCTCCAAACGAGGGACAGGCTACTTAGGTACCCCTTTCGTCGCGTCGACTGCGCAGCCTGTCCCTCGACGGTGCGGCGGACCGTACCACGGAGAATCAGGTTGGTTTTCGCCAAGCTTCGGTTTCTAACTTTCGTTTCTCTCCTCTGCCATGGCCAAAACGCACTCCGACATCGGACTCATCGGGCTCGCCGTGATGGGTCAGAACCTCGCCCTCAACATCGCCGACCACGGCTTCCGCATCTCGGTTTACAACCGCACCACCGAGAAGACCGAGAAGTTCGTCGCGGAAAACCCCGCCACGCCCGGCGGGTTGTTCGGCGCCAAGACCCTCGAGGAGTTCGTCGCCTCGATCGCCAAGCCCCGGAAGATCATCATCCTGGTCCAGGCTGGCAAGGGCACCGACGCCGTCATCGATAGCCTCGTGCCGTTGCTCGACAAGAACGACATCGTGATCGACGGCGGTAACGCGCTTTGGACCGACACTATCCGTCGCGAGCGCACGCTCCGCGAAAAGGGCCTGCGCTTCATCGGTTCCGGCGTGTCCGGCGGTGAGGAAGGCGCGCGCTTCGGCCCGGCCCTCATGCCCGGTGGCGACCCCGCGGCTTACAAGGAACTCGAGCCGATCTGGAACGCCGTCGCCGCCAAGGTGGACGCGAAGACCGGTCGTCCGCTCACCGGTGCCGCGCCGGGCAAGCCCATCATCGGCGGCGTGCCCTGCTCCACGTACATCGGCGAGAACGGCGCCGGCCACTACGTGAAGATGGTCCACAACGGCATCGAGTACGGCGACATGCAGATGATCTGCGAGGCCTATGCTCTGATGAAAGGCCTCCTTGGTCTGAAGGCTCCCGAGATGGGCGCCATCTTCTCCGAGTGGAACGAGGGCATGCTCGGCAGCTTCCTGATCGAGATCACGGCCGACATCCTCAAGCAGAAGGACCCCGTCACCCGTAAGCCGATCGTCGACGTCATCCTCGACACCGCCGGCCAGAAGGGCACGGGCAAGTGGACTTCGGTCAACGCCCTCGACATGGGCGTGCCCGCGCCGACGATCGCCGAATCGGTGTTCGCGCGCTGCCTGAGCGCGATCAAGGAGGAGCGCGTGGCCGCCTCGAAGATCCTGAAGGGCCCGTCGAAGAAGTACCGCGGTTCGCGCAAGGCCCTCGTGGCGGCGATCCACGACGCGCTGTACTGCTCCAAGATCTGCTCCTACGCGCAGGGTTTCCAGCTGATGCGGGAGGCGCAGAAGGAGTACAAGTGGAAGCTTAACTTCGGCGAGATCGCCCAGATCTGGCGCGGCGGCTGCATCATCCGTGCGGTCTTCCTGCAGAAGATCACCGAGGCCTACGCGCGTAACCCGAACCTCGCGAACCTCCTCCTCGACCCGTACTTCAACAAGACGGTCAAGCAGGCGCAGGCCAACTGGCGCAAGGTCGTCGCCCTAGCGGTCGAGTGCGGCGTGCCCGTGCCGACGTTCAGCTCGGCGCTCGCCTACTACGACAGCTACCGTTCGGCCCGCCTGCCGGCCAACCTGCTGCAGGGCCAGCGCGACTACTTCGGCGCCCACACCTACGAGCGCACCGACAAGCCGCGCGGCAAGTTCTTCCACATCGACTGGCCGGAGCCGTCCCGCCCGCAGCTGGAGATCAAGTGAGCGCCTGAGCGCCCGCGTTTTCCAAGGCCCGCCGCGCGCGGGCCTTTTTCTTTTATCCGCTACGCGGTCATCCGCTCCGCGAGGGCGAACGCGGACGTCGCGGCTCCTTCGACCTTGGGTCCGCCCAAGCCGTCGCCGGCGAGACCAAGCCCGTCTTCCGGCAGCCACACGCAAGGCTCGCGGTGCCGGGACTTCGGCTCGCTGTAGCGCCAGCGGTGCAAGGCGGTGCCGGTGATTTCCGATCCCAGCCATTCGTCGATCACCGGTCTGGCCCTGGCGAGGACCTCGGCTTCGGTAAGACCGTAATTCTCCTCCGAGAACGCCGGCGAAAAATGCACTGTGATCGCCGCGGGCTCCCCGGGTGAGACGCCCTTGGCGGTGTTGTCGGCGATCCAGCGCACGGGGCCGCCGTCCTCGGGTGCGAATCCTCCCGCGGGAACCGCGCCCGGTCCGGCTAGCATCAACATCAGCGCGAGACAGGGATGATAATCGAGCGCGGCGAGTTCCTCCCCAAGCGGACTTGGCAGCGTGAAACCGCCCTCCGCGAGCAGCGCGAGAGACTGCGGCACCGGCGCGGTCAGCACGAGTTCCCGGGCGCGCAGCGGCGTGCTCTCCTCGAGGGCGATATCCCAAGCGCCAGCGCGCCGCGCGACCGATAGCACCTTCGCTTCGCGGCGCACGTCGAGTCCGGCGGCCAGGTGTTTGCCGACCGCATTCATCGTGGGGCTGCCGATGAAACGGTGCGGCGCGCCTCCCTGCCAGGGCGCGGCCACGCCGGCTGCCCGCCACGATTCGACCTCGGCGGCGAAACGCGGCGTGCGCGCGGTGAAGAACTGCGCGCCTTGATCGAAGACGGCCGCGCCCACGCGCTTCGTCGCAAGTCTACCGCCGGGGCCGCGGCTTTTCTCGAGCAGCACTGGCCGGCGCCCGTGTGCGCGCAATTCCCGCGCGAGCAGCAGGCCCGCGAGGCCCGCGCCGACGATGACGACGTCCTCCGCCGTGGTTTCCATCATGAGCCGGAGGGGAAATCCGCCGCGGCACCCGTCTCAGCCCAGGCGTCGAGTTCGCGGCCTACCGAGGCGAGCCGGCGGCGCGCCTTGTCGACCGCGTATTTCCCGAGGACCAGGCGCAGGGGCGCGCGTTCCGCGTCCACCGCGGCGAGGATGGCGCGGGCCGCGCCGACCGGGTCGCCCGGCTGCCGGCCGGCGATCGACTCGAGGTACTTCAGGAACTTGCCGCTGGTCGCATCGTAGGCGTCGAGGCGTGCTGCCGCCCGGGTCGTCGAGCGCCCGAGGAATTCGGTGCGGAATGGTCCCGGTTGCACGAGCGTGACCGCGATGCCGAACGGCCGCGCCTCCTGCGCGAGCGACTCCATGGCGCCTTCGAGCGCGAGCTTGGCGGCACCGTAGGCCGAAAAGCCGGGATAGTTGCCCAGCGCGGCGCCCGCGGATATCGATACGACATGGCCCCGGCGTTGCGCGCGCATCAGCGGGAGCACGGCGCGCGTCAGCCGCAGCGGCGCAATGAAATTGAGCTCAAGGTTCCGCTCGACCTCCGCGTCGTCCAGTTCCTCGAGGGCCCCGAACACGGCGCCGCCAGCGTTGTGCACGAGGATGTCGATCCCGCCGAAGGCCGCGCGGGCTGACTCCACCGCAGCCAGTACGGCGGCGGGGTCGGTGAGATCGAGAGCGACCGGCCGGCAGGTTTCCGGATGAGAGGCGGCGAGCTCAGCCAGTTGCCCGGGGTGGCGGCTGGCGGCGACGACGCGGTCGCCCCGGGCGAGTGCCGCGCCGGCGAGGGCGCGGCCGAGGCCGCCGGAAGAACCGGTGATGAACCAGACGCGGGACGACGGTGCGGCGGGCGAGGACATTCTGGCGACCACCATTCCCGTCGGTTTGCGGGAGGCAAACCGGCCCGTTGGAAAAACGAAATCAGGCCGCGAGCGGAGAGGCCGCCGTTGTGCCCCAGCCGCGGCCTCCGGCGATACGCGTCGCGGTCATTTCGCCGACGGCGGCGCGCAGGTAGGGCCTCACGCGGTGGAGGCGCACCTTCACCGAAGCGAGCGAGATCCCCGCGCGGCGCGCGATCTCGCCGTAGCTGTCGCCATTCACGAAACGGGTCACGAGCCCGCGGTCCAAGGGGTTCAGGCGCGCCAGCGCCCGGTCCAGGGCGGCGAGGATCTCGGGCACGGCGCCTTCGTTGCGCGGATCAGCGATCTGGTTCACCTGCTCGTCGAGGGCGACGGTGGCAGGTCGGCAATTGCGGCGGCGGATGAAGTCGAGCGCGGTGTTGCGCGCGAGGGTGAAGAGCCAGGACTCGAACACCTGAGGTTCGCGCAGCCGGGAAAGTCGGCGGAACATCTTGATGAAGACCAGCTGGGTCACGTCCTCGACCGCGTCGGGTTGGCGGATGATGCCGCGCACGAAGCCGGCGAGGCGGCGGGTGTAGCGCCGCACTAGTTCCGCCTGCGCCTCGGGTTCACCCCGGCGGGCGCGGTTGACGAGCCCGATGAGCTCCGCGCGGGCCTCCGAGATCACGGCGGCCGCGGGCCTTTCCGCCCCGACCTTGCGGGGCGAACCTGAGGTGGAGGTGAACTCACTGGTGGGGCGGTACATGCCCCGATGAAGCCACGGCCTTGTTAGGCTTTCATTTCGGCGCGCCGCGAAATTGTTAAGGAATCGTAAAGACCTGGGGCGCCCTCAGGCGGCCGGCAGGCGAATCTCCGCGCGAAAACCACGGGGCTCGCGGTTGGCGAACCGCACCTCTCCGCCGCAGGACGCGACGCTGGCGCGGACGATCGCGAGACCGAGACCGACTCCTCCGCCTTCGCGGGTGCGGGCGAGTTCCGGGCGGAAGAAAGGCTCGCCGAGCCGGTCCACGTCGGAAGGCGGCACGCCAGGCCCCTCGTCGTCGACTCGGATCACCACGTTTGCGCCCTCGCGGGCGGCCGTGACGGTCACCGGGCCGGCCTCGCCGGCGTAGCGCACGGCGTTGCGCACGAGGTTGGAAAGCGCGCGGTTCAGGAGAGCGGCATCGGCGCGGACGGTGGTCTCGGCCGGGATCGCGAGGCCGACCCGCCCGGCGGTGTCCTCCCGGGCGAGCACCTCGCCGGCAAGGGCCGGCAGGCCGATCGTGGCTAGGCTGACCTCGCGCGGCTGCAGGCCGGCCTTGGTGAATGCGAGCAGTTCGTTCACCAGCGCGCTCATCTGCTGCACCTCGTCGCGCACGTCTGTCACGGTGTCGCGCAGTTCGGCGGGCGCGCGCTCGGCGAGGATGCCCGTCGCAAGTTGCAGGCGCGCGATCGGGGAGCAGAGCTCGTGCGCGACGTCGCCGAGGAAGCGCTTCTGCCCCTTCATCTGGGCGTCGAGCCGCGCGGCCATAAGGTTGACGGACTCGCCGAGCCGGCCGAGCTCGTCGCGGCGGCTGGCGTCGACGCGGGTGTCGAGCCGGCCCTGGGCGATCTGCCCGGTGGCGGCGGTGAGCTGGGCGAGCGGCCGGGTGATGCTGCGGACCAGGGGAAGCCAGAACAGGACGGAGAGAACCAGGACGCCCCCGGCGGCGAGAAACCAAGCCTCAAGACCGATCAAGCGGAGGAGATTCCAGAAGGAGTCCACCCGAGAGACCAGGAGGACCGGTGGCATGCGACCGCCCCGTTCTGGGGAGATGAAGGGCACCCGCATCCCTACCCAGTATGCGGCGGGCTGTTCGACCCTCAGGATGAACCGGCCCGCACGCCATTCGCCCGGCGGACCACCGAATCCCGGATCGGGCCTTCGCACAATCTCCGACTGACGCGGGCGATCGCCTGCCTCCCGAGGATCGAGACCGGACGGATCCCGCCCTTCCCGTTTCGTGCGCTCCAGCGCCTCGCGCCGCCGCATCGGATCGGAATCGCCCTCTCGCGGAGGCGTGAACCCACCGATTCCGGGTCGCCCGCCGAACCCACGCGGTCCGCCGCGCAGGCCGAGCCGCTCGCGCACCGCGAGGGGCAGTTCCTCGACCCTGCCCGCGAGCTGGGCGTCGCCGAGGCCGAAGAGGAAAAACTCAACGCCGTAGGCTTCGCCGAACCGCTTGAGCACGGCGTGACGCGCGTCGCCGCTGGCGGCGGCCGCCTCGCCCGCGATGGCGCTGAAGAGCGCCTGGGCCCTTTCACCCGACGGGCCGGCCACCAACGCGCTGAGTCCCAGGCCGCCCTGCGCGATGAAGAAGCCGACGCCGACGCCCGCCAGGAGAAGCAGGTTCAGCACGAGCCACAGCGAGACCTTCAGCGAGAGCGGATAGGAAACCTTCATCGGTCGGCGGACGGGACGCGCCGGGGGGGGCGGAGTTAAGGGTAAAAGTCTGGCTTGGGCCGAAGCGTGACTATTCCGGGCCGACCATCATGTAGCCGGCGGAGCGCACGGTTCGGATGTAGCGCGGCTCCTTGGCGTCGTCGCCGAGTTTCCGGCGCAGCGACGAGATGTGCACGTCGATCGAACGGTCGAAGACCTCGTAGTTGCGGTCGCGGCACTCGTCGAGGAGGGCCTCGCGCGTCTTCACGCGTCCGCGGGCGCGGGCGAGGCTTGCGAGCAGGTCGAACTCCACCGGCGTGAGCAGGAGGGGCGACGCGCCCAGGACCGCGGCGCGGGCGTCGAGGTTCACGCGCAGCGGACCGACGACGATCTCGGTCGGCGGAGCGGCGGCCGCGGGAGCGGAGGGTGCGGCGCTGCGGCGCAGCACGGCGCGCAGCCGCGCGAGCAGCTCGCGGGTGGAAAACGTCTTCGGCAGGTAGTCGTCGGCGCCCACCTCCAGCCCCACGATCCGGTCGGTCTCCTCGCCCCGTGCGGTGAGCATGAGGACCGGCACGATTGATCGCTGGCGGATGCGCCGCAGCACTTCGAAGCCGTCGATCCCGGGCAGCATCACGTCGAGGATCACCGCGTGCCAGCGGGCGTCGGCCGCAGTGGCGCGCTCAGCGCCTTCGGGTCCGGTGTGGACGGCGGTCACGGCGAAACCCAGCGGCTCCAAGTAGGTGGAGACGAGCCGGCACAACTTGCGGTCGTCGTCGATCATGAGAATCAGCGTGCGGCCGTCGGGGCGGTCTGCCATGGCGGCAGGTGTGTTGGAATTGATCCCGTGGCGCAATCACCCTGTCGAATTAGGCCGCGTGGTGCTCGCCGCTTACTCCCGTCCCATGAAAACCCTCCGCTGGTTTGCGCCTGCCTTGCTCTCCCTCGTGTCCGGTTTCGCCCACCCGGCGCACGATTCGCTGCCCGCTATCGACTGGTCCGGCGAGGCGCCGCAGATCAGCATCACGGTCGAGGGCGGGGTCCGGATCATCCGGGCGAACGGCATCCCCGATCATCCGACGGGACGCTTCCCGGGCCGCGGCAACCCGAACCGCATCGCACCGCAGCGGCATGAGTTCCGCGTGGCTCTGCTGCCGCGGGCGGCCGAAGCGCCGTCGCCACTCGGCATGAGTCCGTTCGGCGTGGCGGTGAACGGCGTAGTGCTCGATCCGGGCGCGGCGGAGTGGTGGCGCGATGATCGTTCGAGCGGTTGGCAATACGAAGCGTTGGGCGGCGGGCGCGATCTCGGCCTCGACCGCGAGCACGCACACGTCCAGCCGACCGGGGCCTACCATTATCATGGCCTGCCCGCGGCGCTGGTGGATCGGCTCACGGGCGGAAAACCCGCGACGGTGCTCGTCGGCTGGGCGGCCGACGGCTTCCCGATCTACGGACCTTGGATTCCGGCTGATTCCGCGGGCCCCGCAGGCTCGCTGAAACGCGCGGCTTCCAGCTACCGGCTGAAGGCCGGCACGCGGTCCGATGGCCCCGGCGGCGCGCACGATGGCACCTATGTGCGGGATTGGGAATTCGTTCCCGGGGCAGGGGACCTCGACGCTTGCAACGGCCGCACCGGTCCCACGCCCGAGTTTCCCGGTGGCACGTATCATTACATCCTCACCGATGCCTTTCCGTTCATTCCGCGCCTGTGGCATGGCACGCCCGACCCCAGTTTCATCCGGCGTGGTCCGCCGCCGGGCGGACCCGGCGGAAAAAAGGGCAAGCGCCCGAAGCAGGAGTGACGGCCGCGGATGCGGGTAAAATCCGTTGCGGGTGCGGCGGCGTCTGGTCTAGTCGCGAATGTCCCCTCCAAAAAACATGACCCCGTTTCCCCGCCGTGAATTCCTGAAGACGGGCGCCGCCGCCGGCCTCGCCGCGTTGTCCGCCCCCGTGATCGCCCGCGCCGCCGCCCCGAACCCGCTCGGCCGCGCCGGGCGCCCCGTGCTTCGCCTGAGCCTCGCGGCCTACTCGTTCCGCGACACGTTCCCGATCATGCGCGGCAAGCCGAATGCGAAGGTGCCGGCGGGGAAGGCCACCGACATGTTCCGCTTCATCGACTATTGCGCCGAGCACGGCTGCGACGCGGAGCCGACGACCTACTTCTTCGCCGAGGAAACCGAGGCGTACATGGTGAAGCTGCGGCGCCACGCGTTCCTGCGCGGCGTGGCCATCAGCGGCACCGCGATCGGTAACAACTTCTCCCACCCGAAGGGTCCGAAGCGCGACGCGGAGATCGCCGCGACCAAGCGGTGGATCGACCTCGCGGCCGCCCTCGGCGCGCCGCACATCCGGGTGTTCGCGGGCGTTACGAAGGAGATCCCCCGCGATGAGGCCGACAAGCTGGTGATAAGCGCGCTCGAGGAATGCTGCGAGTACGCCGGTCGCCGGGGCGTCTTCCTCGGCCTCGAGAACCACGATTCGATCGGTAGCGCGGCGACGCTCGTGCCGATGGTGAAGGCCGTGAAAAGCCCGTGGATCGGGATCAACCTTGATTCCGGAAACTTCCGTACGGCCGATCCCTACCGTGACTTCGCGGAGTGCGTGCCCTACGCCGTCAACGTGCAGTTCAAGACCGAGCTGCAGCCGGCCGGCGGCGCCCGGCAGACCGCCGACTTCAAGCGACTCGCCCGGCTCCTGCGCGACGGCGGCTATCAGGGTTGGGTCGCCTTGGAGTTCGAGGGCAAGGAGGACCCGGCGACCGCCGTCCCTCGGCACCTCGAGGAGATGCGGAAGGCCTTTGGCTGAGGGCGGGGGCAGCCCTGCCGGTAAGCGGGTTTAGCGGCGAGTGGGTCTGGGTTTGCGCCGGGACGCTTCCCGCGCTGACTTCCCGTCATGATGCTTCGACTCACTCGCTTCGCCGCCAGTCTGCTGGGCGCGTTCGCGCTGGCCGCATCCGCCGCGGCGCAGACGCAGGTCAAAGCCTCGTTGGTTGCCGCCGATGCCTCGGTGCAGCCGGGGCGGCCGCTCACCGTGGCCCTGCGGCTGCAGCACAAGGAGCATTGGCACACGTACTGGATCAATCCGGGCACGGGCCTGCCAACGTCACTGTCGTGGAAACTGCCCGCGGGCTGGAAGGCGGGGGAAATCCTGTGGCCCGCACCGATGGTCCTGCGCGACACGCGGGGCAACGTCACCGGGCACGGCTACGAGGGCGACCTGCTCCTGCCCGTGACCCTGACGCCGCCCGCCGACGTCGCGCCGGGGGGCCGCGTCGATTTGAAGGCCGCGGCCGAGTGGCTGATGTGCGAGGAGGTGTGCATCCCCGGGAGTGCCGAGGTTTCGCTTTCCCTTCCGATCGCGGCCGCTACGCCGGCTCCCGACGCGGAGTGGGGCGAGCGGATCCGCGCGGTGCTGTCGCGGTTGCCGCGTCCTGATCCCGCGTGGACGGCCACGGCTTCACGCAGCGGGGCCGACATCAGCCTGACCCTTGTTCCGACCGCGGGAACACCCGCGCATGTCCCGGATGGCCTGCACTTCTTCTCCGCCGACGCCCTGGTCGCCTACGACGTGGCGCAGACGGCGAAGCCGAACGGCAAGGGTGGCTTCGTGCTCGCGCTCAAGGCCGATGCCGCGGCGACGGCCGACGCAAAGCGACTCGTTGGCGTCGTCACCGCGCGGAACGGCTGGAAGCCCGACGGCTCGCTGTCGGGCCTGGCGATCGATGTCGCCTTCGCCGCCGCGCCTTCACCGGCGGCCGCGGTCGCGCAGTCCGGCGCGAAGGTAGCCGCAGGGAAGCCTGCGGCCGCGCCGGCTTCGCTCGCGGGCACGCTGCTGCTCGCGTTCCTAGGCGGGCTGATCCTGAACCTGATGCCCTGCGTGTTTCCGGTGCTGGGGATCAAGATCCTGGGCTTCGTAAACCAAGCGGGCCACCAGCGAGGGCGGATCGTGGCGCACGGCCTGGTCTTCACCGGCGGGGTGCTGGCCTCGTTCTGGGCGCTGGCGGGAGCGCTCGCCGTCCTGCGGGCGGGGGGAGACCAGCTTGGCTGGGGATTCCAGCTGCAATCGGCGCCGTTCGTCTACGGGCTGGCGGTGCTATTGCTGGTGTTCGGGATGAACATGAGCGGGGTGTTTGAGTTCGGCCTTTCGGCGACCGCGGTAGGTGGCGACCTGCAGATGAAGTCGGGTTACGCGGGATCCTTCTTCACCGGCGTGCTCGCGACGGTGGTGGCCACGCCCTGCAGCGCGCCGTTCCTCGCGCCCGCGCTAGGGGCGGCGCTCGCCGTACCCCCCGCCGAGTCATTCGCGATCTTCACCGCAATCGCGCTCGGTCTATCGACGCCGTACCTGCTGCTCTCGATCTTCCCCGGGGCAGTGAAGGTGCTGCCGCGGCCCGGAGCCTGGATGGAGACCTTCAAGCAGTTCATGGCCTTCCCGCTCTACGGCACGGTGGGTTACCTCGTGTGGGTGCTCGCGGCCCAGACCTCCGAGGAGGGTTTCCTGTGGACGCTGCTCAGTTTCGCCGTGATCGCGCTCGCGGTGTGGATCTACGGACGTTGGAACGCCCCCGGCGCTTCGGCGGGCCGTGCCCGCTTCGGCGTCGCCGGGCTGGCGGTGGTCGGGGCGGCCGGCCTGTGGCTCGGCTGGCCGCGGCCGGTGAACGCGAGCGCGACCCCGGCGGCGGGACAGCCACCTTCCGTCGTGTGGGAGGCTTGGAGCCCCGAGGCGGTGGCGAAGCTGCGTGCGGAAGGCCGCATCATCTACGTCGACTTCACCGCCCGCTGGTGCGCCACCTGCCAGACGAACAAGAAAATCGTCTTCGCTTCCGACGAGGTGCTGCGCCACTTCGCCGAAAACCGGATCGCGACGCTCCGCGCCGACTGGACGAACAAGGACCCGCGAATCACGGCCGAGCTCGCCCGCTACCAGCGCTCGGCGGTCCCGTTCAACGTCATCTGGAGGCCCGGCCGCGACCAACCCGAGATCCTGCCCGAGCTGCTTACGCCCGGCCTCGTGCTCGAGGCCCTGCGGAAGTAGGGGGCGGCTGGGCGGCCTGCAGCGGCCGGTGACCCAAAGTTTTTCCGTTTCTCGGTCGGAGAAGCTCTTGATCACGACGTGACCTTCACCTGCCGCGAGCATCCCTCAATCGGATATTATCCGTCATACGGATAATATCCGGTGCCTCTTTTGCCAATCGGCCCAGGGCGTTTGTGCCGGGAGCCGGGGGCGGTTATCGTTCCCTGTTCCCGGGGGCGCCGGCGCCGCGTCGCGGCCGGCGGCTTCGGTCATCCCACCGCGGCGCGCATGATCGACCAAGGAGGATGTATGGCTGCCAACCGGATGTTCCATTACCTCGACGAGCACGGGATCAAGTACGTGACCACGAGCCACTCGCCCGCGTTCACCGCGGCCGAGGTCGCGGTGTCGGCGCACGTCGCCACCCGAAGATTCGCCAAGACCGTGATCATCAAGGTGGATGACGTGCCCGCCATGCTGGTGCTGCCCGCCAACCGCCGGATCCTGATCCACGATCTCCGCGAGATGCTCGAGAACGAGAACGTGAAGCTCGCGACCGAACGGGAGATGCAGGAACTCTTCCCCGACTGCGAGGTGGGGGCGATGTCGCCGCTCGGCCCGCTCTACGGGTTAAAGGTCTATGTCACCGCCGGTCTCACGCACGAGCACGACATCACGTTCAACGCCGGCTCCCATACCGAGACGATCACGATGGCCTACGCCGACTTCGAGCGGCTCGTCCACCCCGCCGTCATCGATCTGGTGACGGCCTGAGCGGACACGGGGCCGGGCTGGGCGCGGTCAGCGCTTGATCGGCCCCGGGGGAGGAGGCGGCAGGGTGCGGCCCTTCGTGCGGAGCTCGTCGAGGATCACCTCGATGGCCTTGTCGAGCTGCTGGTCCTCCCCGCGGAATTCGCGGGCGGGATCGTTGTCCACGACGATATCGGGCTCCACGCCCTGCCCCTCGATGATCCAGTTGCGTCCGTCCTTGGAATAGGGGGCGAACTCCGGCTTGCGCAGTTCGCCGCCGTCGATGAACGGCAGGGAGTTGCTGATGCCCACGACGCCGCCCCAGGAGCGCTTGCCGATGAGCTTGCCGAGGCCGTGCTCGCGGAAGCGGTAGGGGAAGAGGTCGCCGTCGGACGCCGAGTACTCGTTCAGCAGGGTGACCTTGGGCCCGAGCAGCATCTGCGACGGGTTGGTGTTGGGCGTGCCGCCGCGGCGGACGTTCACCATCGCGAGCTCGCGGCGGAGGCGCTCGATGATCTGGGGGGAGACGTTGCCGCCGCCGTTGCCGCGCACGTCGATGATGAGCGCCTCGCGGTTGAGCTGCGGGTAGAAGCGGCGCACGAACTCGTTCAGGCCCTCCGGGCCCATGTCCGGGATGTGCAGGTAGCCCACCTTGCCGCCGGTCTTGGCGGCGACGTGGTCGATGTTCCCCTGCACCCAGTTCTCGTAGTACAGCGGCGCCTCGTCGGCGATCGGCACGATGGTGACGTCGCGGGCGCCCTCGTCGGACGGGCGCGAGTTCACCCGCAGCGTGACCTGCTGGCCGGCGGTGCCGATGAGCGCGGAGTAAAGGTTGTCGAGGTCGGCGGTGCGGCGCCCGTCCACGGCGAGGATGTAGTCGCCGGCGTTCACGTTCACGCCGAGCTCGGTGAGGGGGGAACGGGTCTTGGTCTGCCAGTTTTCCCCGCGGAGGATGCGGTCGATGCGGTAGGCGCGGCTGGCGGCATCACGCGAGACCTGGGCCCCGAGGAGGCCGAGCTTCACCCGCGGGGCGTTCTCGCGGTCGCCGCCGCCGACGTAGGCGTGGCCGGCGTGCAGCTCCGAGACCATCTCGCCGATGACGTAGGTGAGGTCGTTGCGGGTGGCGACGTGCGGCAGGAGCGCGCGGTATTTCTCGCGTTGCGCCGGCCAATCGACGCCGTGCATGCCCGGGTCGTAGAAGAAGTCGCGCATCTGCCGCCAGCTCTCGTCGAGGATCTGCGCCCACTCCGCCTGGCGGTCCACCCGGGCGGAAAGGTTGGCGAAGCTGATCTTCGCGTCGGGCTTCAGCTCCACCTTGGCCGCCGGAAGATCGATGATGGAGTAATCGCGGCCCGAGGAAACGAGGACCTTCTTCCCGTTGGCCGTGATCTCGAAGGTCTCGAAGTTGCCGAGTTCCGTCTCCCGCTTCGCCTTCAGGTCGTAGAACGCGACCACGGCCCGCGAGCCGCTGGTGGCTCCGAACCCTTCACCGCCGCCCCCGCCGCCCACGGGTCCGCTGGGCACGCGGCGGTAGTAGACGCGGTCGCCGACCATCCGGACGTTGCTGTAATTCGAAGGCGCGATCGGAAGGCCGATCAACCTTCCGCCCAGGCCATCGGCGTCCACTTTCACGACGACTTTCGCCTCCGGCTTCCGCGCCTCGGTCTTGCCCGCGGGTGAGGCCGGCTCGTCGCCTTCCTTCTTCTCCGCGTCGGGCTTGCGGGATTCGTCCTTGGCGACCGTGACCTCGTCACTCTTGGGCGCGAAGGGCGACGGGGTGTCCTTCGCCAGCGCCACGAGGTAGACCCGCTCCATGTCCTTGTAGGCGTGGTTCCACTCGGTGTCGGAGTAGATCGGCCGGTAGTCGCGGGCGGAGGCGAACAGCAGCCACTTGCCATCGGCACTGAAGGCCGGGGAGTTGGCCTCGTACCAGCCGTCGGTCACCGGGAGGGTCTTCTTTTCCGCAAGGCCGTGCAGCATGACCTTCGTCAGCGTGCCGCGCTCGTTGCGGGTCCACGTGATCCACTGCGAGTCGGGCGACCACGCGTACTGCATGATCGGGCCGTCGGGGTTCTCGTCGACGGTGGTGATCTCCTTCGAGGCGATGTCGACGAAACGCAGGCGCTGCGCGCGGTCGGACCAAAGGAGCTTCTTGGAGTCGGGCGACCAGGCCGGGGTGTAGTAATAGGTGGCGGCGCCGCTGGTGATGCGTTCGGCCGGCGTGCGGCCGTCCTGGGCCTGGATGTAGAGTTCGTTTTCGCCGGTGGTGTCGGAGACGTAAGCGATCCACCGCCCATCGGGTGACCAGGAGGCGCCGCGCTCGTGGGTGCCGGACGTCTGGGTGAGGTTACGGGTGGGGCCTTCCTTGGCGGGAACGGTGAAAACGTCGCCGCGCGCGACGACTGTCACCCGTTGGCCGTCGGGGGAGGGCCGCACGGTGGTCATGAGTCGGGAAACGTTCTGGAGCCCCGGTCGCAGAGCGGGCAGGTCCTCCTTCACCGTGATCGCCAGCGGTTCCGCGCGCTCGGTGGCGAGATCCAGTTTCCAGATGCGACCGGCCTGCTCGAACACGATCGCGCCGCGGCCCAGGGAGGGGAATTTCAGGTCGTAGTCGTTGAACTCCGTCACCTGCCGCGTCTGCCGCGTGGCGAGGTCGTACGAGAAGAGGTTGGCGCGCGGGGTGCGCTCCGACACGAAGTAGATCCGGCCATTGGGCGCCCACATCGGGAAGATGTCCTGCGCCGGGTGGTTGGTGATGTTTTCCGTCGTGCCGGCGGCGGGGTCGAAGATCCAGACGTCGTCCGCCATGCCGCCGCGGTACTGCTTCCAGGTACGGAACTCCCGGAAGATCCGGTTATAGGCGATCTTCCGGTCATCCGGCGAATAGCTCATGAAACCGCCGCGCGGTACCGGCACCTGCGCGGGCACGTCGCCTTCGAGGCCCACGGTGAACAACTCGCCGATGAAGGGATTGAAAGACCGCCAGCGCGACCGGAACACCACCTCCGGGGCGGTGTTGCGCCAGGTCATCACGATGTTGTTGGGCCCCATGCGGTCCGCGAGGTCATCGCGGTCGAGCGTCGCGGAGGTCGTCAGGCGTCGCGGCACCCCGCCCGCGGACGGCATGACGTAGACCTCGGTGTTGCCATCGTACTGGGCGGTGAACGCGAGGTGGGCGCCGTCGGCCGAGAAGCGGGGGAAAATGGCGTAACCGGGGCCGTCGGTCAGCCGCCGGGCGGTACCGCCGGAGAGCGGAGCGGAGTAAAGTTGGCCGGCGTAGCTGAAGACGACCGAGGTGCCGTCGGTCGCGGGAAAGCGGAGGAGCCGGGTGTCGCCGGTCGCAGGCTGGGCGGCCTGGGCCGCAGAAATCAGGGCGAACGTGAGGGCAAGGAGGTGCCGGGGGCGCATCGGCTCAACAAAACTTCGACCGGTCGGGCCGCAACCTGATTGATGGCCCGGCGGGTCCCCTTGCCGCCGGCGTTAAACCGGGCGGAACCGGCTCATCCTTAAATTTCCCTTGCTTACCCGGATGACAGGTGCAGGGTTGCGTCCTTCGTAAGAGACAGCGTTAGATGACAGTTTCTGGTGAGTCGTTGGCTGAGCGTTTGGCTTAAGTGATGATTTCGAAACCCAATGGTGGGAACGGACTGGCAGCGACGAGGGATCTACGAAACATCACAGATGAGTAACTCGAAACTGTACGTTGGTAACCTGTCGTTCAAGACGACCGAGGACGAGCTTCGCGCCGCCTTCGGCCAGTTTGGCGCCGTGACCGACGTCTATGTCGCCATGGACAAGATGACCGGCCGCCCGCGCGGCTTCGCCTTCGTCACCATGGGGACGGCCGAAGAGGCCAAGTCGGCGGCGGAAAAGATGAACGGCACCGACCTCGGCGGCCGTCAGCTGACCGTCAATGAGGCCCGTCCCAAGGAAGACCGCCCGTCGGGTGGCTTCGGTGGCGGCGGCGGCCGTGGCTTCGGTGGCGGCGGCGGTGGCCGCGGCTTCGGCGGCGGCGGTGGCTACGGCGGTGGCGGCGGCCGCGATCGCGGCGAGCGCCGTTACTGAGCGTTGCGCCCCTGATCCAACTTCGAGGGACGAGGTCCTCTTCGGGCCTCGTCCCTTTCTTTTTTCCAGCCTTAAGACCATGTCGTTCCGTTCCCTGAACCTTTCCGAGCCCGTCCTGCGCGGCGTCGAGGCCGCCGGCTATGCCGAGCCCACGCCCATCCAGCTTCGGGCCATCCCCGTCGTCATCGGCGGCGGCGACCTCATCGCCTCCGCCCAGACGGGTACGGGCAAGACCGCCGCGTTTGCACTTCCGGTCCTCACTCGGCTGGGCGCCCACGCTCGCGGCAATCCCCGCGTGCTCGTCCTCGAGCCGACCCGCGAGCTTGCCGCCCAGGTGGAGACCGCCTTCCGCGACTTCGCCCGTTTCTCCGACCTTCGTACCCTCGCCGTGTTTGGCGGCGTCGGCTACGGCAACCAGCGCGCCGAGCTGCGCCAGGGGGTCGACATCGTCGTCGCCACGCCGGGCCGGTTGATGGATTTCCTCAAGGACGGCACGCTTTCGCTCCGCGACGTCTCGGTGCTGGTGCTCGACGAGGTCGACCGGATGCTCGACATGGGCTTCCTGCCGGTGGTGAAGGACATCATCGGTCGCTGCCCGCGGAACCGGCAGACGCTCTTCTTCTCGGCGACCGTACCGCCGGAAATCCAGGCGATCGCCTCCTTCGCCCTGCGCAACCCGACCCGCGTGGAAGTGGGCGTGAACCGCTCCGTCAACCAATCGGTCAACCACGCGGTCTACCCGGTGGCGTTCGAGCAGAAGTTCGACCTGCTGGCCGCGTTGCTCGCGCAGGCCAACTTCGACTCGGTCCTCGTCTTCTCGCGCACGAAGCACGGCGCCGACCGGATCGCGCGGCGGCTGAAGGCCGCCAACCACAGCGTGGCGGTGCTTCATGCCAACCGCTCCCAGAACCAGCGCATCGAGGCGCTGGCGGGCTTCAAGAGCGGCAAGTACGAGATCATGGTGGCGACCGACATCGCCGCGCGCGGCATCGACGTCGCCGGCGTGACGCACGTGATCAACTACGACGTTCCGGAGAACCCCGAGGACTACGTGCACCGGATCGGCCGCACCGGCCGCGCCCAAGCCGTGGGCGACGCCTTCACTTTGGTGACGCCGGAGAACGCGCAGGATGTGCGCGACATCGAGCGCTTCATCGGACAACGGATCCCCGAGCTCCGGCTCGAGGGCTTCGACTACAAGCCGCTGGCGCCGCGGCCGCCGCAGTCGGCGCCCGAGCGGGCGCGCGGCATGCCGCCGGGAACGCTGCGCCCCCGCGGGGGCTTCCGGCGTTTCCGCAGTCGCCGCTGACGGGTTCGTCATGGCCACGGTCAGGGCTGTTGAAAGCCATCTCGCCGCGCTCCGCGCGTGCGAGCTTTGCCCGCGGATGCACAAGCCCGTGGTCGTGGGCCGGCCCGTCGCCAGCCGGATCATCTTGGTCGGTCAGGCGCCCGGCGACAAGGAACCGAAACTCGGTCGTCCGTTCGCCTGGACGGCCGGCCGCACGCTCTTCCGCTGGTTCGAGGGAGCCCTCGGCTGGAACGAGGAGCAGGTGCGCGACCGGATCTATTTCGCGGCCGTCTGCCGCTGCTTCCCGGGCAAACGTCCCGAGGGTGGCGACCGCGTGCCCGCGCCGGAGGAGATCGACCGTTGCGCGCGCTGGCTTGAGCGCGAGGTGGAGCTGCTGCGGCCGGAACTGATCCTGCCGGTGGGCAAGCTCGCCATCTCGCGGTTCCTCGGCGAACGCCCGCTCGCGGGCACGATCGGGGAAACCTTCCCGGTGAATTTCCAGGGTCATGCGTGCGACTGTATCCCGCTCCCGCATCCGTCGGGCGCGTCGCCGTGGCACCGGATGGAGCCTGGAATCTCGCTGCTGCGGGAGGCGCTGCGCCGCGTGTCCGCGCATCCGGCGGTCCGCGCCGCCGCGCGCTAGGAGATCAGGGTTGGCAACGCCGGCGGCCACCGCTCAATGGCCCTCGTTCGCCCCATGCGATTCGCCCCTGTTCGCCGCTTCCTTGCCCCGCTTCTGCTTGCTCCGCTGGTTTCCGCGTTGCCGGCGGCCGACGCCGCCAAGGCGGCCGCTTCCGACCCCGCCTCGCTGCCCGCGCCGCGCCGCATCGTTGTCCCGAAGCTACGCGGTGAACTCACCCTCGACGGTGAGTTCCAGGAGCCCGTCTGGGCCAAGGCCGCGGTCATCGGGCCGTTCGTGCCCGCCGCCGGCAAGGTGGCCGCGCGCGAGTCGACGGTCGTGCGGTTGTGGCACGACGACACCGCGCTGCACCTCGGCTGGACCTGTCTCGACACCGACATCCAGGCGACGTTCACCGCGCGCGACAGCAAGTTTTGGGAGGAAGAAGTCGTCGAATTCTTCGTCACGCGGGGTGAACTGACCCGTTACTACGAGCTGCAGTGGAACCCGCTCGGCGGGGAGTTTGACGCGATCATCCGCAACACCCTCGACGAACGCGGGGTGTCGCGGAAGTTCGAGGGCGACTGGAGCTACACCGCCAAGGGCATGCGCAGCGCGGTGAAGGTGCGCGGCACCGTCGGAAAATCCGGCGACGGCGACGAGTCTTGGCAGGTCGAGGTGTCGATCCCCTTTGCCGACCTCGGCGGACCCGCGCCCAAGCCCGGTGAGGTTTGGCGGGCCAACTTCTACCGCTTCAACCGTGGTGAGGGTCACCCCGTGGAAATGCTCAGCTGGAGCGCTCCCATCCTGAACGGCTTCCACCAGCCCTCCCGCTTCGGCTTCCTTGAGTTCGGCCGCTGACGTCCACTTTCCTCCGGGGCAACCCGGCCCGCCTTGGCGCGTCTTGCCAGCATCCTTTAATCCCTACCCGTTTCCAATCGCATGAATACCCCCGCGTTTTCCCGCCGCCGCTTCCTCCAGGGCTCCGCCCTGCTGACCGCCCCGCTCCTCCTGCCGTCCCGCGTGTGGTCGCAGGCGACCGCCCCCAGTCGCCGGTTCACGGTGGGCTGCATCGGCATGGGCAAGCAGATGCACGGCCACGTCGGCAACCTGCTCCCGCGCGACGACGTGCAGATCGTGGCCGTGTGCGACGTCGACATCACCCGCCGCGAGCACCAGCGCCGGCGCATCGATGAGGCCTACGCGAAGAAAACCGGCGAATCGTACAAAGGCTGCGCCGCCTACAACGATTTCCGCGAGCTGCTCGCGCGGAAGGACATCGACATCGTGCTCATCGCCACGCCCGACCACTGGCACGCCTACATCGCGATTGCGGCGGTGCGGGCCGGCAAGGACGTCTATTGCGAAAAGCCGCTCACGCACAATATCCACGAGGCGGTCGAACTGGTGAAGGCGGTTCGCCAGACCAACCGCGTGTTGCAGACGGGATCGCAGCAGCGTTCGGCGGCGGAGTTT
>JACCDO012173680.1_pt1 | contig 42343 bp, 50 predicted proteins | sample 7446101 | NCBI WGS metagenome assembly JACCDO01 (sample SAMN15323440, study PRJNA562643) | freshwater metagenome | isolation source: river surface water | place: USA:Blue River Watershed | collected 2017-08-16 | reverse complement strand
GCGCAAGAAGTAGTTCAGCCAAGCCACTACCAGAAGGTCTAACAAATGATATGATGAAAAAATATGTTATTTATTATAAAGAATGTTATAACAAAGAAAAAGATTTATATAGAGAATTCTTCAAGATAGAAAAGCATCCAAAACTAGATAAACCGTGGATTAGCAGCAAGTCCAATAAAGTATCACTATTAGATAAACTAAAATCTGCTAATGATATGGTGGATTCATTAAATTCTTCTAGCGCCCAGAATAATAATATTTTGACTGTATAAGTGAGCCTAGAAGGCAGATTACTTAGATTTTACCCATCTAATTATTATAACTTTTTACTTTATACAATATATTTTACTGCTAATTTTGATAAAATTTGATAAAATTTGATAAAATTTGATAAATAAAATCATTATTACATATTCTTAATTTATAATAATGATTCCGTTACTATTCCTATTAGTTTCAGCCAACGCAATGCCTATCCATCACGATACAATTAATAATAATTTTGGCAATTGTATGTTTTACAGTTTTGTATTAACTTTAATGATATTTTATATTATATCAATTGTAACAGTTTATATTACACAAATGCAAAATAAAACAAAATATAATCATAATGGCGATAATGGTGAATATGGTGGATATGGCGATTATGATTATTCATAATAACTGAATAGTAAATATTATATATAGAGAATAAAATATAATGTAATTTAATATGTCAGGAGATTTATTGGGTAGAGGAGCATTAGTCCAATTAGTATCATTTGGGTCAGAAGATTTAATAATATTGGGCGACCCTCAAATTACTTTTTTTAAAAATATATACAAACGTCATACTGATTTTTCAATAGAATCAATACAAATTTTATTTACAGATATACCAGGATTTAATACAACCAATACTGTTATTATTAGACGTCAAGGTGATTTAATATCCAGATTATATTTAGAGGTAACATTACCTTATGATATAAATAGTGATGGTTATTGGACCAATCGTGTTGGATTTAATTTAATAAATCGTGTAGAACTATATATTGGTAAAAAATTAATTGATAGAATATATGGTGTGTGGTTACATATTTGGGCCGAATTAACTCATAACACAGATATGAAACAAATATTAAACAAAATGGTTGGTAATACAATGAATGATGGTTTTTCAGATGGATTACCTTGTAATGTACCACATAAATTAATAATACCAATTCCATTCTTTTTTAGTAAACATTTAGGTTTATCTTTACCATTAAATGCAATTAGAAATAATCAAGATATAACATTAAAATTCTTTTTTGAAAAGAAAGAAAATTGCATACAGACTGGATTAATTCCATCCGGTGATATAAGTGAGGTAAGTTTATGGGGTGATTATATTTTTCTTGAAACATCGGAAAATAGATTATTTGTGCAACATGAATTAGAATATTTAATCGATGTAAATCAACATTTGGAAAGAAATCTAGTTGTAACAGGAACTAAAACAATTAGATTACCTTTTAATTTACCATGCAAAGAATTACAATGGATTGTATATAATACTAAAAGAACTGGTGATAAATTCACAGATTTAACAAATAGTTATAATAGTTCTTTGAACATTAGTATGGTTCAAAAAGTTCAATTTAAATTTAATACCAAAGATGTATTTTCATCAGGTGCGCGTGATTATATATATTTTAATTATGTTCAACCATATCAACACAATCAATGCTATCCAGATATTGGAATAAATACATATTCATTTTGTCTATACCCAAATGAATTAGAACCATCTGGATTTATTAATTTTAGACATTTAAAAACAGCCGTTATGAATATAACAACTTATGAAAATGGATATATTCATATATTCGCATCAAGTTATAATGTATTAAAAATTAAAGGCGGGAATGTAGATTTGGCATATAAATTTTAATTATAATAAATTCTTTGAATATTATATAAAGTTATTTATATAAGTTATACTAATGAGTGGAGCTTTATTACAATTAGCAGCTTTAAGTTCTCAAGATGTGTATTTAACAGGAAATCCAGAAATAACTTTATTTAAAAAAAACTATTTGAGATATACTAATTTCTCATTAGAAACAGTTCAAATTGCTTTTGACGGAGGTTCTGTTAGTTTTGGTAGTTCTACAACTGCTACCTTAGAAAAATCTGGCGACTTAATATCTAGGATTGTATTGGTAGTTAATTTAGAACCATTAACATCAACTTATAAATGGGGTTATGTTGATAGAATTGGACATGCAATGATTGATAGTATTAGAATAAGTATTGGACAAAGTGATATTGATATTCAGCATCATGATTGGATTGATATTTATCAGCGTATGAATAAAGATAAAAGTCAAAGTGATAATTATGATATAATGATTGGTAATGTTTATTCATTAAAAAATATAGATTATTCTCATGATGGTTATCAATTATTTATTCCATTAGAATTTTGGACAGGTAAAAATAGTACATCAGTTTTCCCAGTCTGTGCAACTAAAGATAATTTCCAAGTAACAGTTAAATTTAGAGATGCATCAGAAGTAATAAACTATTATGGAGATACATTACCAAATGAATTACCGACAATTACATCTGGTTATTTATTAGTTGATTATATTTATTTAGAACCAATAGAGAAAAGTTTATTTGAACATAATAATCATGAATATTTAATCGAAGTAGTTCAGGATATGTCAGATACTGTTGTATCAACAACTACAAAAATTAATTTAATTTTTGATAAACCAACAAAATATTTAGTTTGGTATGTTCAATTAAATAAATACTTGGAAAGAAATCAATTTATGGTTTGGGCAAGTGATAATAATTGGGAACAAGCGCGTAATAATTTTGCAAAATTAGTATGGTTAATTACTCGTGTTGGTCTTGATGCAAGTGACCCTAATAATCCTATTATTGATTTAGGAACTGGATATGTAAATATTGGTCAAGTTCCAGCTAAAATAACAGGAGGAAATACAATCTTTGATAGTTTAGCAAATAAAGTAAATGGAATATTATTATTTGCGGAAAATATAAACGGGTCCATGATAGCCAAAGCAACAATTGATAATGTAATATTAACACAAAATACTATAACTTATGAGGATATGTCATCAACAAATGATGAATTTAGAGCAGACAGTAGCACAACTGTTCAACAGTTAAACTTTATAAATATTCATACATATAGTATAATTGATAGATTCAATTACGCTAACTTTATTAATAGAACAGACAATCCAGTTGTATCATCATCATTTGAATTAAATGGTAAAAATAGATTTCAAGAAAGAGACGGTTTCTTTTATAATTATTTACAACCATATTACTATTTCACAAATAGTCCTCCAGATGGTGTTAATGTATATACATTTTCTTTACATCCTACAGATACCCAACCATCTGGAACAATTAATTTAGGATATGTAAATTCAAAAGATTTGATAGTAACATTAGGAAAATATAACAATACTAATGCAACTTACTTAAGTTATTTCAAGAATGGTAATGTTCGTATATTTGCATATTGTTATAATTTATTGAAAATATTTAATGGTCATACTTCATTAGCTTATTAATTACTTATTATATTATCCACTTTTTAAAGATAATTAATATCTCCATAATATATATATGTCAGAAGATTACAATAAAAAGTATAAATATTTATATTATAAATATAAAACGAAATATACTTCTTTAAAAGAACAATCTGGGGGTCTCATAACAATTCAAGATTATAGCACTAATCCAGCTCTTATAAAATTAAGAGATGATATAACAAAAATTGAATCAATTACATGTCTAATCGATAAAATAGAAGATTGTAAAGAATTAACAAGTCGTAGTAGTTGTGATTATGTTAAAACAATAAAAAATTTGAAAGATTTAGAAGACATTCTTGGAATGTCTGCTAGAAAAAAAAATCACGAAGATATGACAAGAGCATTGGCACTAATTGGAAAAGATGATAAAGGAAAGCCAAATGAATTGTATATACCAAATGAACTAAACATAAGAGATAATGTTATTAGAATTGCAAATTTATATATGAAAGACCCTACTAAAGCGCATACAATGTGTAAGTGAGTTTAGGTTCGTCGAGTGTTGGACTAGATAATTATCAATAAACTAATTGAACATAATGTATTTTATTATTCCATTTAATAATATAATTACCATATGTTTTTTCATTATCATTCACAGTAGATAAATAATAATAATTGCACATAATCCAATTGTATTATTTATATTTTGTTTTTTGATTGGAATATTATGAACCAAAAAATCATACGATATATCTATCTAATTAATATTATTTATCAATAATTTATTTATAATTTATATATATATATATATGGTAAATACAGTTCGTTTAACAGGTGGTGCTAAGCACCATAGCAAAAAAAAATCTAAAACATTACGTCGTGTATCTGAAAAAATGTCTAAAAAAATATCTAAGACCAAAAGTCGCAAGATGTCTAAAAATCTTAAAGGTGGTAAAACTAAACGCAGAAAAAGTAAAAGAAAATCAAAGAAAATGTTGAAAGGAGGTGCGCAATGCGATTCATATACTTACTCAAGTCATAAAGACATATGCGCTAAATTAGCCAATGCAAAAATACCACTTGATATTTTTCGTCTTTTACATAATGCAGATATTAAGAATACAATCGCTTCAACATTACCATGTAATTTAACAGCAGCAGTAAAACCTTGTCCAGAAGCTATACAAATAATTAATCGTGCTCAAGAGATTATCGAGAGACTTGATAATGAATTGAAGAATGGGTCACTAAATAAAGCAAAATTTGAAGACATTAAACAACTTCTTGGAGATAAAACAAACCAAAAAGGAAATTATTATATTCCGGATGGATTTGATCTTCGTACTCATGTTATTAGAACAGTATCTGCTAATTTAAAGTAAATTATAACCTATCCAACATATTTGCACATTTTACAGTAAAATCAAAAATTCTATTTAATCCTGCTCCAGTAATAAAGTGACTATGAAATATAGTATCACCTGCTCCAATGAATAAAATATCTCTGTTATTTACTTTAAATACATCAGATATTTTAATACCGTGTCTCATATATACACCCCATACATCAAATTCAATAATATAATCTTCATAATTATGTTCTTTTAATAACGAGTATAATAAATTTCTATTAGTATCATCTTTTATTCCTTTTATTATCTCAATAGCATTATTATAATGATAATATTTATCTTTGTATTTATTCAAATAAACTAAATCATGTTTATTATTAATATCAATATCAAAGTTTTTATAAAAATATAAACCTTTTGGCTCCTTATAATATAAAACAACAGAACCATAAAAATAATTATCAATATGCTTACTGTCATTTTCTAATAACACTAAATTTTTATCAATATCTACTGTTAATTTTCTATCCATTCCAGTTAATTCTATATTATCTAACCATTCAGCATCCTTTTTATTTATTTTAATTGCATCGTGATTTAATTTTCCACCAGTGCAATTAAAAACAACATCAAATTTACCTTTATTAATAATATCCTTATAATCATCCCAACTATAATCTTCATAAATCATAGGAATATTATAACTATTAACAATAGTAAATAATATATATTCCAAAATGAATATATTAATCATAATATAATCTTTATTAACATCTTTCCAACAAAATAATTTAGGAATAATCATGTTTAGATATTTAGAATTAGTTGAAAATAATCTTTGTCTATTATAAGGTTTTCTGAATCCAGGTTTTTCAATTCTACTATCATACATAATAATATTTACATTAGGAAAATGAGTCATTTGGGATTGATTATAATAAATTGATAAGTAACATGCTATAAATAATCCAACTGGTCCAGATCCAATAATCATAACATTCTTAATTTTTGATGTATCTTTATTTGTAGATATCTTTTCATATAATTTTTTTTCTGCCTGCGGCGAAGTATTAGATTTTATCATAAATTTGGACATGTAAGATACTAAATTTAGTATTTTATTATAATTTAAAACATTGTTGATTTCTTTTAATAATTTGTTCATTTCTTTAATATCCAGTTCATCATAATCTTTAATATTAATATTTGTTGATTCAATATTCTTTGATAGGGCTTTATATGTACAATCATTATTAATTGCATTTTTTATTTTTTCATTATATTCTTTTTTTAATTTTATTACTTTTTTAATATCATTAAAAAATGGATGGTCATCGCCTATAAATAAATCTTGAAACATCTTATTAATATTATTACTTATTTGATGTATTGTCATAATATTAATAACTAATAGATAAATAATTTATAACATAATATTTGGGTAATATTATGTACTTTGTGCTAAAAGAACTGTAGGATTAGATATAAATTTAATAATCTAAAAATATTAGCGAATCTCACATAACACAAATATATAATTTTATGAAAAAAAACATAAAATTATATACATTATTAAATATTAATAGATAACTTAATTAATCATCAAAAAGTGGTGGTAAGGTCTTCATTTTGAAAAAAACAAAGATACGTTAGTAGTTGTACTCCTCCTTTAAATAATTCTCATATGCAAGTTCTCCTTTAAAATAATCCTCATTTGTAACTATAAATGAATTTGTTAGTTGGGATTCTGGCACACCTTTGCCTTTAGGTGGAGGTTCTGTTAAATAACTATAATGCATAGCCATTCTGATGCTAAATGCATCTGGATCGTCTAATTTAAAATAATTTATTAAATTAATAAGTGAGAATGTATCGTCTGGAAGTCCTTTTCTTATCATTTCACTTTTAACCTTTCTTGCAAGTGTATCAGGAGTTTGGGCATACGTGTTTATTTTTATTGGAGCACGACGGCCACGAGCACCGCCACTCATTTTACGTGATGATTTCTTTGAGGCACGACGGCGAGCACCACCACTCATTTTACGTGATGATTTCTTTGAGGCACGACGGCGAGCACCGCCACTCATTTTACGATGTGTTGTCTTACTGCTTCTTGACATTTTTTTAGACATTTTTTTAGACATTTTTTTAGAAACTTTACTACCTTTGGTCTTAGAACGGCGACGACCTCCGCCATTTAAACTAACTGATTTTGAGTCCATATAAATTATAATAGATTAAAATTATAATTTATATAAAATAATATTATTAATATATAATAATAATCAATGAATAATATTGAAGATTTAGAGGATATCATTAAAATTTTAATTGATTTATTCCACAATGAAGGAATATCATTTGATGAATTAAAAGCTAAAGTTGCTGAACAACATTTTTGTTTAATATGTAAGAAACATTTTAATAGATGTAAATGTGATAATTCTCCATCTCCAACTAATTCAGATGTATCGTCTGATTCAGAGAGTGAAGATAATTTAAGCGTATCATCATCAGAAGTTGATGATAATTATTCATCATCGCCTGGCGAGGATTAATTATAGTTCATAAAAGTTAAGGTAATTTCGCTGCATCTATTAATTGCTCAACTCTATCTCTAATACCACCTAAATTAATTATATATGACTTAGTTGGATTTTGTGGGGTGGGTCTTTGAAGATTTTTTTTAATATTGGCTTTAGTATCACCTAAAAATTGTAAATCTCCTATATCTCCGTCAACTATTCTCATTAAACGTTGTATATTTTTTGAAAGTTCATCGTGACCACATCCATTGGCCTGAATAGCAGCTTTAATTTCTGGTTCATTAATTATCATATTAATTTCACCTAATGCTTTTGCTGACTTAATTCTTGGTTGTATTAACGCAGTAGCAGCTTCCATAGGTGTTGGATTACCACCTTTCATTTTGCGGCTGCGTTTTGATGATTTTTTGGTTCCTTTCTTGGATGAACGGCGGCGACGAGCACCACCACTCATACGCTTGGATCCTTTCTTTGAGCCTTTACGAACTAATTTCTTTGATTTAGATGAGCGTTTATGACTACGTCTAGCACCACCTTTCATCTTTTTACTTGTGGTCTTACGCATTGAAGTACGTTTAGAACTTTTCTTTGAGCCTTTACGAATTGATTTAGATGAGCGTTTATTACTACGTTTAGCTCCACCATATAAACTAATAGATCTTGATGAGTCCATATATAATAAACTTTATATTTTATTAAATTATTATAAGATAAAAATTGATAAATTTAAATTTAAACTTATATATTTTTATATAATGTCAATTGAAGAGTATAATGAAGAACTAACAAAAATTAAGCAATTTCATGCTTATTTAAATTCAATACTTGATACAGGATATATGAATGAGATTGAAGATTTAAAATTATTAACAAAACAACTTGACAATATTAATATTATATCAACTAATTGCGATATTAATGCTGATTTTATTGATGAAAATATAAATTTAAATAATGAAGATAGTGATTATGACTGTATCCCGTTTTTAAATAATAATGATTTATCATCAGAATCTCCATCATCTAGTGATACAGAAGATGAATTTGAATCTAATAATTATAAACCAGTTAATATTAATAAAGAACAAGATAAGATAAATAGATTTATGACATATGATGTTAATGATATATATCAACAATGCTGTAATATATCATTATATAAAGCTAATGGTTTTGATTATATTGATAATATGAAAAAATTTATTAAAAATTCATTTATTTATTAAATAAAAATATAAGTTTAAATTTTTAATAAATTTTTATTATTTCAATCTTTAAATTAAGAATAAAAATCTAAATAGTTATATATATGGAATCACAAAACACAGTTAGTTTACACGGTGGTCGCCGTCGTCGTTCATCCAAAAAGGTATCTAAGAAAAGCTCTAAGAAATCATCAAAACGCATGAGCGGTGGAGCTCGTCGTCGCCGTAGCTCTAAGAAAAGCTCTAAGAAATCATCAAAACGCATGAGTGGTGGAGCTCGTCGTCGTCGTAGCTCTAAGAAAAGCTCTAAGAAATCATCAAAACGCATGAGCGGTGGTGCTCGTCGTCGCCGTAGCTCTAAGAAAAGCTCTAAGAAATCATCAAAACGCAATACAGCGGGTAATAAGCGTAAATTAAGAGGTGGTAATCCTCCACCAACACCACCAACACAGCCAACTATTGTTTATGAACCAACAGCTGTAGGTCCAAGAGTCATAGTTCCATCAGAAGATCCAATACATGCAACCTTACCATCTCCATATGCTACTGTAAAAAAAGGTGGAGCTCGTCGTCGTCGTAGCTCTAAGAAAAGCTCTAAGAAATCATCAAAACGCATGAGTGGTGGAGCTCGTCGTCGTCGTAGCTCTAAGAAAAGCTCTAAGAAATCATCAAAACGCATGAGTGGTGGTGCACGTCGTCGTAGCTCTAAGAAATCATCTAAACGCAATACAGCGGGTAATAAGCGTAAATTAAGAGGTGGTAATCCCCCAGGTCCAAGAGTAATCACGGACCCAATACATGATACAGTAGGACCCACCTATGTTGCTAATACATCAGGACCTAGTGGAACACCAACACCATACGAAGTTGTTCACCCAGCAGGAGCAAATATACCAAACGATACATTACGCGCCGGAAGAGAAAGATCGAACGCAATCTCAATACCAAATAAAAAATAGGTTTGAATGAAACAATGGTTAAATAAATTAATCATCAATAAAATCACAATTATTTTCAGTAGTTTTTGTTGATTTATTTGTTTGTGCTTTATAATCGGATTTCTTTTTCCATGTTCCAGTACTTGATTTTGATTTATATTTAGATACTTGTTTTACACTACCATTATTAGAACCATTATCTAAAAATAAACTACCAGGTTCAAAATTATTTACTTCAAATTCTGTTTTATATCTCCAGAAAGCTTTACGTTTATCTGCAATTTCTTGAACATTTGGAAGTTCATCCATATGTTCTCGATAATAACAAACTTTACTCCATGTTTCCTGTAATACTGGAAAAATATTTGCAAACCAATCTTTATCACGAGGAATTGTGACTGTGTGTGCATTATTAATCTTCCAATATAATACTTTATCAAAGTAATAAGTATCTGCAATATCTGTATATTCGTCACGCCATGTGCTAATTTTTTCTAGAATCCAATCATTATACTGACTGTCTGTCATTGTTAAACGTGGAGGATAAATATAAAAACCTTTGTAATGATGTTTATCTCCGTCAAATTTAGGTTCATATATTTTGGGCAGAAATTGTAATAACATACCTTTACTCATAATTTGAGGTGCCTTTTCGTCATCCATCAACGAACCATCTGTTCCCTCGGTAATAACAAATTTATGATTTACATCTTTAAGATATTCCTCACGGTTAGAATATTCTACTAGAGCACACTGAATGAAATCACAATACTCTAATTCACAACATTCTAATTGTTGTTGGACTTGGCAATAATAATAATAAGGACAAATATCACCAGCAATTGCACCTTTATTTGTGATTTCACGAACAAAAGGACATTTGATTTCTAACATATATCCTAATTTAGGATTGAATTTATAATCTAATGTTGATTTAGATGAAATACCGTCTGGAGATGCGCCAAGAAATTTATGTTTTTCACTTGGAACACAACCAAATTCAGTAACTTTTGAATTATATAAATGTTCATATAATGATGTTGCAATTTGTTCATATTTCTTACCATGGAAAACAAAATCATTGTCTAAAAATGGAAAATTTGGATCGCATTTCTTACAAATAAAACTCTCAACTGATTCATATGGATTACAATCAATTGCTGTTGCAGTATCTGACGCAGTAATACGATTATAACGATAATCAAACCATTCTTTTGTCCTCTGTTCTGGTTGCGGAGTGTTGTATAGCATAGTAAATTGGTCTTGAATTTTTTGGCTTTTCTTTGGAACTTTAATAGTACTATTAATTTCATCAATCTTTAATAATTTATCCCATTGACGGAAATTAAAATCATCAACTTTATTACTAAAACTAATATTAATATTAGCCATTCTACTAACAATATCATTGACTAAATAATAAGGGATATCATTATTTTCACTTGTTAAATATTCCTCATAAACATCTTGAATTAATTTATAATATTCAATAATACTAGTATTACTAGTATTACTAGTATTACTATCTTTCACTTTTTTATTAACTAATTTAATAATTGTATTAATAGTTTCCATTACTATTAATAAAATTATTTCTATATATAGTATAAATCAATTTTTCTAACCTTCAAGTTTATAATTAAAGAAATTTCATTAATAAAACTGGAGCAATAATACCAATTAAACTGATAATACCAAATATTATGTTAGTAACAGATTTATTATTTTCTTTAATTGCTATAACACCATCTTTAATATTATTTATTAAATTACCAGAGTTAAGAACAAGTACAAGTACAAATACAATCCATTTTAATATAGTAATGTGTCTTAAAGTAAAAAATATAACTAAAAATATAACAATAAATATAATTGAAACAATATTAAGAGATAAACCTAGTTTTTTTGAAATTTTTCCTAAAGAATTTGAAGAATCAGACATATATATAATAATATTAGATATTTATTTACCATTTACGTTCTCCTCCTAATGGATTATTAAAAAAATAAATACCTAATATAAGTGGTAATAAAACACCAATTAAACCACTTATTACACTAAGTACTATATGGAAACCAGAATTAGGTTTATTTTCTTTGCGTAAAGATTTACTTTCATTTGCATTTTCAATTATATTAAATACGTTAAGTGTAATTATTCCCATAAATATATACACATTTAACATGTTATTTGTAATATGGATAGCAATAGGTATATTAATTATTGCTCCAATTATAGCAAAAAAATTTAAGACCCCGGACATATATATATATATGCTATATATTTTTTATAGTTAAATTAATTTTCTGCAGGAATAATATCTTGAACAATATCTTTAGTTGTCATAACACGCATACGACAGCAATAACGACGAATTTTTAAATTTTTTAATAGTTTTTGAATCTCTTCCGCTTGCTGTTGTTCTGATAAATCTGCATTTGAACAAATCTCAGCTTTCTTTGTATCGTATTCAATTGCTTTTGAACCAATAAAATAACCACATGTTGGACAAACTATATAGATCATTTAATATATATAATTATATATCTTTTATATTATTTAATCAATTTTTATTTGTGGACGTCTATAATAAAATAATTAACTAATTAATTATCATAATTTACATGCTTTGAAATAAGCAAACATTTTAGTTTTTATTTTGTTGATTAAAATCAGCATTTTAAATATTCAAGGGTGTAAAAACAATATAATATAGATAAGTTAAATAATAAATTAGAATGGATTTATATAAATCAAGAAAATTTTACTAATAATAATTATAAAATATTATTAATAATTTTAATTATAATATAATATAATATAATATGTCTGAAATAAATAATCCTCTTCCAGTACCACTAACACCTTTGCTAGAAAATATAAAACAACATAGTAACAAATTTAAAATAATTGTAATTACTACAATAATTATAGTAGTTATTATGATTATTATATTATTAATTGTATTTTTAGTTGTAAAGAAGAAATCATCTAATACACCAATTATATCCTCTAATAATATAACATCTTCTAATAATAATACAACATCCTCTAATAATAATACAACATCCTCTAATAATACAACACCATCTAATATTAATACAACATCCTCTAATAATACAACACCATCTAGTATTAATACAACATCATCTAATATTAATACAACATCATCTAATATTAATACAACATCCTCTAATAATACAACACCATCTAGTATTAATACAACATCCTCTAATAATACAACATCATCTAATATTAATACAACATCCTCTAATAATACAACACCATCTAATATTAATACAACACCATCTAGTATTATTACAACACCGTCTGGTATTATTAATACACCACCATCTAGTATTATTACAACACCATCTAGTATTAATACAACACATTCTAATGATAATGAGAATTTTTTTTTAAATCAAATAAGAAACTTCTTTAGTAGATACTAATTACACCATTAGTACTTCCTTTGATATTTTTAAATTAATCTGGCATATTAATTATCAATTTGTATAAAGTATTTTTGTCTAATTATAATTGATTTTTCCTTAATAATTATAATGATACTAGTATTTGATTTTGATTTAACATTAATAAGTAATCATAGTAAGGGTTATCCTATTTCAACTAATTTACCATTAATTGACGAAGAAACTGTTTATAAATATAATAAATATTTTAGAATATTAAAGAATAAACATAATGTTTCTCATATTATTATTAATAGTAGGGGACTAAAAAGTGAAATTAAAGAATATTTAAAAAAATGTAATATAAATGTAGATAAAATATATGGTGCTCGTAATCCTGATGAAATTATTTCGAATGATTGGCCTAATAAAAAAACTCGTATATTAAATAGAATTTCTAAAAAATATGCAAATGGTAATAAATCTGATATATATTTTTATGATGATACTACAGAAAATATAGATGTTGCAATTAGAAATGGATATGTTAATAGTCATTTAGTTATTATTAATGGACTCAAATTATTAAAATATATTATTAAATCACAAAAAAAAATCTAAGATATTATATAATGATCTTCTAATTTAGTATCGAAAATAATATCTTCTGTTGCAGTAGGAATGCTATTTTTAAATATTTTATTAAGTGGTTATATAACAAGCTTACTTAAATATAAAATTGATAAGAATGACTTTTCTATTTCCCAATCTTTAGCATTTGGTAATAAAATATCATTGGTTATATTATTTATTATATCTTTGATGTTAACAGCTTATTTAGTATTTTATCGTAAAATGACAAAAGTTTATACAATAATTAATATAATTCTATTGATTATAATTTGCGTATTTTTTATAACAATTGTATGGATAACTATGCATAGAAACGCCTTACAACATAGTATATTTGCATTAATAATTTTTTTATCTGTATTAATATTTATTATATTAAATGGAATATATTTATGGAAAGAAACTCCTAATAAGAAAACATATCAAAAAGTTTTAATATTAATAATACCTATTTTGACAGGTTTGTCAATGGTTGGATTATCAACTGGTGTCTTTTTATTAAAGACTGAAAAACAATTTCAAGTATTTCCATCATTTGAAAATATTATTTTAGTATTAGCTGGTTTATCTATATTAGAATTAGGATTTATATAGAAACTACTTCGCCAACGCCTTTCGTAGTTCCATCTCGGAAAAATAATATCATATTTTCTTCTACTAATTCTGAATGTCTAGTAAAAGTAAATTCAACAATAGACGAATCACCTGTTTTTAAACAATCTTTATAGTGCGTCGTATCGTTTAATAATCTCATATATGCAGATTGTTTAATTGGACCACAATGAACAACTGGACAATAACCATTTTCAATTGCTGATGAATGATGAAGAATTTTAACTCTTGCAATAAATTTTCTTACAAAATTTTTCTTCCAATTTTCTACATTATCAATTAAAACAAATCCTTTTCTAATATTTTCTCGCGGTATTACTGTGTCTATAAATTTAATAGCAAAACATCCTTGAACATTTGGTCCTATTTCCGGAACATCTTCTCTTAAATTATTATGAATAGACCGAATAATTACTGGAACAAATTCACCACCATAAGGTCCCATGAACATTTTTTGTTTAATTTTAATTGTTCCATCTTTTATCATTCCACTAACTACTAATCCAATACCTGGAACTGTAAATCTACCATCTATATAAATTAATGTCCCATTAGATGGCTGAGAAGAAAATTTATCTCTTGGAGGAATACTATAAATAATTTTATGAAGATTATTTATATTAAAACCATTCTTATTTGATACTGTTATAACAGGAATAATATCAGGATTTTTTATCATACTTATATAATTATTAGTAGTTTCATCTGTATTATTATCAATATAATATAATGTTTTATTAGATGCATTTCTATGTAATAATTTCTTTAATGTATCCTGTAATTCTTTATATATATTATCTGGAGCCATATCTATTTTAGTAATAATAATCATAAATGGAATTTTAATACAAATCATTAATCCAATATGTTCTTTTGTTAATTTAGTTATACCTGTATTGGCTCCAATGACAACAATACCTCTATCTGGAAACATACCAGTTACACCATATACTGTTGTTTTCAAATATTTCTCATGACCTGCCAAATCTATTAATGAAACTACTTTACATTTAGATATTATATCTGTTTTTATTTCTGGATTATTAATATCAATAATAGCAACTGTTTTGGGGTCAAATTTTTTATTAATTTTGGTGTTAATTAATTTTAATTTATCATTATCACATTTTTCATATTTAATTACATTTTGAGATATAGCACTAGTTCTACCTGATTCTACTTCATGATGATGATGAAATATAGTCTTTCTCGCTTTTCCTCTACCATCATCTAATTCTCCTGTTGTTAATACTCCAACTAATGAAGATTTTCCTGCATCTACCGGACCACATACAACAATACTAATTTCTTCATCTTTAGATATCATAATAATAAATATAGTTATTATTATTTTATATAATATATATAATGAGTAAATATTATGATTACGATGCTAATATACAGGCAGCAATAGCCGCATCTCTTGAAACATATAATCCAGTTGAGAGTATAAGATCTTCCGATGATGATATAATAAAATTATCAGGAAAAATATATGCAGAATATACAGCATCGTTTCCTAGACAATTAAGCTTTGGGAGTTTAAAAAATTGTGGTAATTCTTGCTATCTAAATACAGGTCTCCAATTTTTGTATAATATTGATAGTATTAGAAATTTTATTTTATTTAATGATTTTTCTAGTTTATTATCTATAAAACAAACTCGTGAAGATTATTTTAAATTAATTATAACTCAAATTATATTTATTTTACTTTCACAAGGAGAAAGAAATATTGATTTAGAAAACATTAATAATGTTAATATATATGATAAATATTTAGAGTTACTTATATTTGAAAGTGGGCTGCAACACGATATAACTGAATTTATACCAAGATTTTTAAATATATTTCAGTCAATTTTACCATATTATAATCAGGCCATTGTATATGATGTATTGAAATCTATATCTTTTAATGATATCGTAATAAGAAAATGTATAGAAAGTCATCAATATATAGTAGAAAATCCAGCAACTAAACATTTTTATAGAAGTATTACTATAGATCCAATAACTAAACAAGATGTATATGCTAATCCATACGAACCATTATGGAGAGACTATGGTAGTACCTTAGAATTACCTTTGAATGGATCTACTCTTCAGGAATGTATAAATTCTTATCAATCCTGGAAAATTCAAGAACGCCAAAATTTATATTCATGTAACACTAAGTATTTTGATAATGAATATCATAAATTAGATAATTTTAGAGAAACAAATTATTATATAATTTCATTAAAAAGATTCATTTTTGATATGAGTACATTTACACGTAAAAAAGATATGAAAAATATTAAAATCGAGAATACTATTACTATTTCTAATGAACAGTTTAGATTAAAAGGATGTGGTGTTCATACTGGTGTAACAGCCAATTCTGGTCATTATTTTTATATTTACTTTGATGAAACTGGTACTAGATTTTATTTTAATGATAGACATATGGGAGAAACTAATACTAGTTCGCAATTTGATAATATTGATATATATGGTTATATATTTTTATATGAAAAAATTAATAATAGTCCATCTGTTTTACCATTCCAAGAATATCAAGAACTTGCACAAAGAAATTTAGCAAATGGTATTGAAATAACATTTCCTCGTCCAAAACCACCGGTTGCTCCTAAACCATCTGTTAAACCACCTGTTGCTCCTAAACCTGTTCCAAAAATTACTCCTGAACCTACATCTAATATAACACACCCTAAACTTTTACCTCAAAATTTTATTAAAGACAAATTGAAAGAACTTAAAGCTAGAGAACAAGCCATTAACAAAACTTCGATGACAGGAGAACAACTTGATTATATAAGAATATCTGAAGCAAAAATAGAAGCAGAAAGAAGAGCAGAAGAGGAAAGACGAAAGGTAGAAGCAAGAAGAATAGAAGAAAGACTTGCAGCAGAAAGAAGAGCAGAAGATGAGAGACAACTAGCAGAAGCAAAAAGAATTGAAGAAAGAATAAAACTAGAAGAAGTAAAACGAAAATTTGAAGAATCAGAAAAAAGAAGACAAATAGCGGAAGTAAGAAGATCAGAAGAAAGACTCGCTGCAGAAAAAAGAGCAGAAGATGAAAGACGACTAGCAGAAGCAAGAATAAGATTTGAAGAAGCAAGAAAAATAGAAGAAGAAAGACTTGCTGCAGAAAGAAGATTAATTCAAAAGCCACAAAAACTCGGAAAATTAGAGTTAAATAACAGTTTAATAACTCCACCACCAAAAGACATAATAAAAGATGAAAAATTGCATAAAGATGTAATTAATAATTTAATAAGACAATTAAATTTAGAACCAAGTAAAATAGAACAAAGAAAAGTATTATTTTTAGAGTTTTATGATTGTATTGTACCTATAAAATTTAATAAAGATAATGAAGGTAAAATGATAGCAGAAATTAAAAGTATATCAGATAATAAAGATTTAGTGGAAAGCTATAAGAAAATATTTGTAGCATTATATAAAAAATATGATTTTATAAAGATTATTTCTATATATCCATCAATACATATTGATTTATTAATGAAAGAAATAATACCTCTTCACAAACAAGACAAACAATTTTATTCAATAATAAATTTTTATCAAGGATTTAGTGATTTTAATTCTTACCCACTTGTAAAAATTATTATTAATATGATAGACAGAATAATCAAACATATAATAGCATATTTAGAATATAACATTCCTAGTGAAAATATACTTATTGTTAATCGTATGAGTGTATTAGAATTTATTAAAAGAACTTATGGTATAAATGTAATTAGACCACATATTTCAGGAATACCATTTTTAGAATTATTATTAACCAATTAGATATGAATATTAGGTGTTCCAATTTCTTTTCTACAAGTAGGACATATATGATTATAATTTTCTAAATATGTAGTCAAACAAGTTCTATGAAAAATATGTTTGCATTCTATGTTTATATATTCTTCATTTTCATTCATTTCTTCTTGACATATTAAACATATTATTTGCATATCATTTGTTATTTTACATATTGGTAAATTATTTAAACTATTAATATCTGTAGTAACAACAACATCTTCGTATTGTTCTGGTTGATTATTAAATAATAAATTAAATAAATTATTTATAGGATTTAAATTATTTACATTATGTGTGTATATAATAGTGCTAAAATATTGAGGTTCATTCTCAATGCTTTCAAAAAAATCTGAATTTTCACTATCCGAATTATCATCATCATTATGATTATCGTCATTATGATAATATAAGCTATATGCAGAATGTAAAGGAACATTTTCAATTTGATTCATAGTTACTGGTATATCAAAATAATTATAAAAATTAAATAAAACATTATTTAATTCACTCTCCTCCACTCCAAAATCTATTAATTTATTTTTTAATTTATTTATAATTATATATTCTTCATTTATATAGTCTTGATATTGAATTCTCAGCGCAAATAATTCGTCAAAAAGTATTGTAAAATCTAATGACATAATATTAATTATTAATATATAATTAATATTATTTAACCTAATTACTGTAAATTATATGTGTTATTTTTGCCTTGTAATGAATGAATTGTAATTATTTTACCATTAACAGCATCATAATCAACATCACTTTTTTTTGTTAATTTTTTATTTTTTAACATTGTAACTAATTGATTTTTTAAATGTTTTTTCATCTCAATATCGTCTATATTTAATTCATTCACAAATTCTTTCATTTTTATAATTTTATGAATTATATTTAATTTATTCCATGGTTTTTTATACATGAAATCATCAACATTTGTTTCAGTTGTTGGTTCTTCAGTTAATGTTGGAGTAAATAAATTATCATCGTAATCTTGTTTCACATCTTGTTTTGGCAAATTTATATCTATTTTATGTTTTTTTGCATGTGACTCCAAATTATTATAATAAATATTAATCATGTTCTGTTTTAGTTTCTCCATTAATTATAATTAAATTTATGTCTTTATAATTATTCTTTGAATGTTATTTATTTTTAAAGGTTATATTAAGTTTAACAGGTGCATGATCGCTTCCTTTAACCTCTGTTAATATTTTTGATTTTTTAACTTTATTAATAATTCTTTCTGATACTAAGAAATAATCAATTCTCCATCCAACATTCTTAGCACGTGCATTCATACGATATGACCAAAAACTATATTCCACTTTATCAGGATATTTATGTCTATATGTATCAACTAATTTTGCATCTTTTAATATTTCTTTAAAACTTTCTCTTTCTTCATCTGTAAATCCTGCTGTTTTGTGATTTGTTTTTGGATTTTTTAAATCTATCTCTTCGTTTGCTACATTTAAATCGCCACATACAATTATTGGTTTATCTTTTTGTAAATGTACTAAATATTTTTTAAATGCTTCATCCCATGTATTTATTCTGTAATCTAAACGTGCTAATGCCATTCCAGAATTAGGAGTATAAACATGAACTAAAAAGAATTTTCTAAATTCCAAAGTTATAACTCTACCTTCATTATCAAGATTCTCATTTGAAGGAGATTTTAAACCATATTTAACATCAATGGGTTTCTTTTTAGAATAAATGGCAGTTCCGCTATATCCACCTTTACCATTACTACAAGTGCTATAATATCTATATTTATATCCTTTAACTTTTTCAACCATTTCTTGTTCTAATTTATGGGATGAAAAATCACAACTTAATTTAGTTTCTCCAAAACATATAATAGTTGGATTTTCATCTTCAATTAAATCAAATAGATCTTTTTTATTCATATGAGATCTCATACCATTTATATTCCAAGCAATTATTTTCATATTAATATAATAATTAATATAAATCTTATAATTATATTTAAATAATAATTTTTATACTAAATAATAATGCTTCATGCTTTGTTTAATGGAAACAAACTTTTAGGTTTATTTACTGACCATGAAAAATGCCAACTAATGATGACTGGTTTAATAAACCATGGTTTTGTTACTAGAGAAAAAATGACAATTAAAAGTTTTTTTGAAAATACTTTAACAGAAGGAGAATATGAATATCAAGAGTTTTCAGATGATTTTACAGAATATGAAGTTAATTCAGAACCATTTACAACTGCAAGTGATAAATCTGTTCAAAAAAATAAAGAGAAAGTTAAACCAACTATTGTTGAATTATCTCCTGAAAGCAAAAAGAAACGTGAAGAAGAAATGAAAGAAAAAGTAGATATTCAAAATTCATTATATGAATTAAAACGTAAAAAGGAAAAACTAGAAGAAAGCAAAAGAGTATATAATGTTGATATAGAATTATATAATAAATTTAAAAAAATTAAGGAAACAACTGAAGCTTTCGAAATTCCTGAAATGTTTATTAGTAAATATGAATTAATGAGTGAATTAGAAAGTAATGATAATCTAAACTGGGAAGCTTTTCATGAAAAATATGTGCCACCTCAAATATCTACTGGCTATTCAAAATTATTTGAATAAATTATCTATGATTATTATATGCATAGACAATTAGATGAAGAAATAATATTAAAAAACCTAGATAGGTTAGAGGAAGAAGCAACTCTAATTAAATTAACAAATTATGAGCCAAATTTAGATGAAATAAATAGAGTACGTGACGAAATATTAGCATTTGTTAAGGATAAAAAAAGAATTATATATGGCGGATATGCGCAAAATAGTTTAATTTTATCTAAAAATAAAAAAGATGCATTTTATAAAGAAACAGATTTAGCAGATATTGAGTTTTATTCGCCAGACCCAATTGGAGATACAATAAGTTTATGTGATAAATTAAAGGCAAAAGGTTTTAAATATGTTGAAGGTAAAGAAGGTGTTCATCAAGAAACATATAAGATTTTTTCAAATTTCATAAACTATTGTGATATTACCTACATGCCGCCTAATATATTTAATAATTGTCCAACAATTGAAGTATTTGGTGTTAAAATGACTCATCCACATTTAATGTTAATTGATGCTTATAGAGTATATACAGACCCAATGACTAGTTATTTTAGATTAAAGAAAACATTTACTCGTTTTAATACATTAATTAAATATTATCCATTAGATGAAAAAATGTTATATAATAAAATAGAACCACATAATAAAAAAGAAGAAATACTTAAATATATTAGAAAAGAAATCCTTCATAAAAGTAAATTAATAGTTGTTGGTCATTATGCATTTAATCAGCTTATTAAAAAAGCTAAAGCACCTGGTTCATATTTAGTTGATGAAAATTATTATCAAGTAATTTCAACAGATTATGGAAATGATTTAAATAAGATTATGAATATTCTTAAGAAAAAATACAATGTAACAACCAAAAAATATTATCCATTTTATCAATATTTAGATAAATCAACTGAGTTTTATATTAATAATGAATTGGTATTAAGAGTATATGGTGCAAATGAACGTTGTATAACTTATAGATATTCTAAAAAGAAACACACTACTTTTGGAACATATCAATTAATTTTTATGTACAATTTAATTAATTATAATATAGCAATTATTAATGCTTCGCGTGTTAATATAAATTTATACGGTGCAATGTTAGTAAGAATGATAAAAGCACAAGAAAAATTTTTAACAGATAATAGTTTGAATGTATTAGATAAATCTCCATTCCAAGAATTTACATTTAAATGTATTGGAGAACCAAAAGATATACTCAGAGAATCATTTTTACAAAAGAAGAAAAAACGGGATGCAGGTAAGAAGATACAATTTACCTACACGCCAAGTGATAAACCAGGTAAAAAACCTGATTTTAGATTTGATAATACATCTGGTGAATTAATTAGATAATTAATTAGATAATTAATTAGATAATTAATTATATAATAAAAATATAGTTATAAAATCTTAATATGGATGTAGTTCATGCCAAGCTGCTGCTGCTGCTTGTTCATATGCTAGTCCTGTTAGTCCTCTTCTTTTAATATCTTCCATTGTATCATTATATTTTTTTATCTTTGGGTCTATTGGGGGACTTTGTGGAGGTGGTGGTGATGCTGGTCCAGTTTTCACCGGCTGTGGCATTGGATGAACTTTAACACCTCCGGGATCACCGCCTCTCATTTTTCTTGAACGTGATTTCATTGTTTTACATTTTGAACTACGTTTGGATTTCTTCTTAGAGACACGGCGTCTAGCTCCGCCAGATAACTTACGGTTTTTGGAACCCATTTTTTTAGACATTTTTTTAGACACACGACGAGAGGTTTTTTTGCTTGAGCGTTTAACTGCTGGCATATAATAATATTTAGATTAAAATATTATTATATTATTATATTATTATATTATTGCCAAGTATATCAATAAATTTATTTGGTAGGTTGCTGTGCTTCGCAATCTTTTCTACACGCAGCTGCTTTTGCTAAAGCTTGTTGTAGAATAGGTTCTGTACATGATGCTCTTATTCTGTCTTCAGCTAATAAATTCAATGTTTGTGCTTTTTTTTCTTTACTGGATTTACATATATCTTTTATCCTATTAAAATTATACCATTCATTACTTGCGTCTGTATATTCACATTTTGTTGGAGACAGAACTAAACCAGGTGGTCTTGGTGCAGCAATGGGTGGCGGATTACCACCTCTTTGAGATTTTTTGCTTCTTCTTTTTGAAACTTTACGTTTTATAGTTTTTTTAGAGACACGACGTTTAGCGCCACCGGATAACTTAGAACTACTTTTTGACATCTTACGACTTTTAGTCTTACCTCCGGTTTTTTTGCTTGAGCGTTTAACTGCTGGCATATAATAATATTTAGATTAAAATATTATTATATTAATAATATATAATTAACCATAGTTGCAGCTGTAAAAGATATAATTATGGTTCAGCTGCATATTGATTACATGCATTAATTATACCTTGTGCTTTTGTTTGCTGTTCAACTGAACATCCAGATACATTTTTTGCCTGATATATGTTATTTATATCTTTTTGATATACTTGATATCCAGTTGGATTTTTGCTCTTTCTACATTTAACAGGTATATCTCCTAATCCATATCCTTTTAATGAATCAGCTGCTTCTGTAAACATACATGTAATTGGATTACCACCTCTTTGAGATTTTTTGCTTCTTTTTTTTGAAACTCTACGTTTGTGACTGGAGTTCTTACCTTTTGTCTTGCTTTGTTTAGATTGTTTGCGAACATTTTTTTTAGACACACGACGTGAATTTTTTTTACTTGAGCGTTTAACTGCTGGCATATAATAATATTTAGATTTTTAAACTAATTATTATAATTATAATTATAACACGTTACCCAATTATACTTCTATAACATTTCTATATACTTCATCATTAATTATTATTTGGCTAGTAAAATCATCTAATAGAAACAAATAACAATTATAATCAAATGCTTTCTTAACTGATGCTGGTTTATTACTTTTTTTTTCGTATTCATTTTCATAAAATTCTTTTAATTTCAAATTGGTATTCGAAATTAAATCTTTCATATAACTAAATGTTTTATATTCTAATTCATTATCTTTAATAAAATTGTTTAATGTAAAAGTTAAATTATCAATATTATAATGTGGTTTTCTAGGACGGTCTGATGTTGATTGTAAATTAGGATACATCCCTTTAATATAATCAACCAAATATTTTGTTAATTCAATCCGTCTTATTTTTAATTCTAAATTAACCGTAAGGTTATCATCATAATCAATTGGTACTGGAGTTATCTTGTTATAATTACGAAATTTAATTCTAACACTATCATCTGTCTCATTTTTATACACAAAACTTACAAATAAATGATTAATATTTTTAGTGTGCCCGTCGCGAATATATTTTTTCAATGCGTACCATCTATGTTGTCCCTCCCAGCACCTCAAAATAAATTTTCTTTCCTTACTATCATAAATCTCAGAAATTTGAATAATACTTGGTGATAAAGTATTATTAAGAATGCATTCGTAAATTTCATTAACTTTATTATCATCTACCTCGCGATTATCAACTGAATATTTACCGTTTTTAGTTCTTAATCCTTTCCATATTTTAACATTTTTAAGAAATTTATGAATATCATTTAGTAAATATATTGAATATTCATTAAATTCATGCACACAAGTGCCGAAATCAATATTGTCTGTCATTAATATTTTAGTAATTAATAACTTTAAGTTCTTTTAGTTAGTTTAATCAATTTTTCCAATAAAATATATAAATTGAAAATCTAAATATCAGCATCAAAAAAATGCACATCACAAAATAATACAGGATTAAAGATTCTTATAATAATAACAATCAAGAAGATAAATCTGATATACAGAGTGATAATGAAGAAATAATTTATGTGCCATGAGTATTTACCATAGCAAGTGCTAATAAATTTCTAGTACTTAATATATTATTAATATAAGGAAACTTATGTTTTGCTGCAAGGTCTTGTGCTTCGGCTCTATCTTGTCTGCCAAGGTAATATATTATGTCCTTACGTTTATCTGAGTTAGCTGATTTATATATTTGAGAAAGGTTTGATATATTAATACTCATAGAATTTTTAATTGAACTTAGTTCTGGACAATTAACATATCTTTTCATATCGTCAAGAGATATTGAATCATATGCTGTAATAAAATCTGCAACCTTTCTACTTTGATTATTTAATATTTTATCCATTACTTCTTGAAATTCTGCTCCACCTAATTGATTATTTCTAAGTTTCTTTGATTTTGAACTACGTTTAATGGTATTTTTAGCTCCACCAGATTGTTTTTTACGTTTAGACATTTTATGACCAGAACCGTTAGGTTCTTTTAAACGCGACGCGTTACCTTTATTCTTAGATATTTTACGTCTAGATCCGCCTATTATAGCAGTTTGTTTTTCAAGTTGTAATGAATTACCGCCTTTAATTTTTCTGGATGTACGGCGTTTAGATGTTTTTTTACTAACTTTACGGCTTTGTGTTGAACGAACCATATATATATTATAAATATATAATAAATATATTATATATATTTATTTCTGTTTAACCCATAGAAATATAATAATTGCTACTATTAAATTAATTGAACCACATCCAAAATATTTAGTATATTTAATAGACCGTTTAGGATTATTATCTCTTTCAACTAATTTCTTTAATATATGAAGAGAACCAGATTCATCTTTATTATAAATTACTTCTTGGTAGCCAAGTTGAATACATAATAATAACCATAATAAAGGAACTATAACTATTAAATAACTAAAATATTTAGGATTTGTTATATACAATGCATATACTGTAAATATTAATTTAAATATATCTCCTATATGGTCATAATAATCACCAAATTTAGATGTCATATTGAACTTACGAGCAAATTTTCCATCCGCACAATCGAAATAATAAGCAACCATATATAGAATACTTGCTATAACAAATTCTCCAGTATAAATCATATAAGCTGCATACAATCCAGCAAGTAAAGAAAAAGTTGTTAGCATATTAGGTGTTAAACATATGCTTTTATAAAAATCTAACTGTGTATCTACTATTTTTAATAATAAAACATCAACAGGATTTTCATATTCTTCTGGTATTTTATTTACCATATATTAATCCTTAGATTAATTATAATCTATTTATTAATAATATATATATTATGAATAAAGAAAATATTAATATGAATTTAGAAATAAATGGCAAATTATTTCCTTCTTGGTTGTTACTAAATTTTAAAGATTATGAATTACCAGAAATCTTAAGAAAAGAAGGTGACGATCCATGTAATGAAAAATTTATAAAAGAATTAACAACATATCAGAAATTTGTGGGTCAATATTTAAATTACCGTTCTCCATTTCGTGATTTATTAATATATCATGGTTTAGGTTCAGGTAAAACAGTTACTGCTATTAATGTTTATAATGTTTTATATAATTATACTCCAAAATGGAATGTTTTTATTTTATTAAAAGCATCATTAGAACAAGACCCTTGGATGAAAGATTTAGCTGAATGGGTTAAAGAACCAGATAGAGAAAATAAAATGAAAAATATTAAATTTATCCATTATGATTCACCATTCGCTGATAGAGAATTCTTAGAAAAAGTTAAACAATCTGATAGTAGTAGAGAATCTATTTTTATTATAGAAGAAGCTCATAATTTTATTCGTAACGTTTATGGTAATATAAGTTCAAAGAAAGGAAAACGTGCTCAAGTTATTTATGATTATATCCAACAAGAAAAGAGAGACAATAATAAAACTAGAATACTATTATTATCAGGAACACCAGCTGTTAATAATCCTTACGAATTTGCATTAATATTTAATTTAATGAGACCTGGTGCTTTTCCATCAAGTGAAGCTATTTTTAATCAATTATATATTTCTTCAGCTAATTTTGAAAGTCTTAATGAAAATAAAAAGAATCAATTTCAACGCAGAATAATGGGATTAGTTAGTTATTATATTGGCGCAACTCCTGATAAATATGCAAAGAAAACTGTTCATTATAAACATTTAGCAATGAGCAATTATCAACAAGAAGTATATGATTACTTTGAAACAGTTGAAGAACAAAAAGAAAAAGCTAGAATGAAATTTTCAAGAGGTAAGATAGGAGGAGATGATATGTCTACATATCGTTCATATACTCGTCAAGCTTGTAACTTTGTATTTCCACATATAGACAGTAAGATAAATGGAGAAAAACGTCCTCGTCCAGGTATGTTTAGATTAGAAGATAATGTAACAAATGCAGTAGATGAAGGAAAAAATAAAACAAAAATAGAAACATTAAAAAATAAAAGTGAGCGTATAGCATTATATGTGAAAGCGTGTAAAGAATTTATAAATGCAACAATAAATTATTTCAAAGATATTTTAAGAAAGGACAAGGAAAACAAACATACTCTACAAGATGATGTAAAGGCTTTTTATAATAAATACGATGGAAGTTTTACAGCAATGGTAGATTCTAATAGTAAAAAATCAGGATTATTTACTGAATTTTATAAACTTGGTCCAAAGATGTTAAATATAATATTCAATATACTTAAATCACCTGGCAGTACTTTAGTATATAGTAATTATGTTGAAATGGAAGGATTACAGATGTTTAAAATATATTTAGCATTCTTTGGGTTTATTAGTATAGATGAAGATAAAGAATTTAATCCAACATTAGCGATGAAAGGGACTAAATTTTCGAAGGATAGTATGAGATATATGGAATTTCACGGTGGCATTGACAAAGATTTGAGAGAAAAAAATAAAAAATTATTTAATTTACCAGAAAATAAAAATGGCGATATACTAAAAATAATTATGATTTCACCAGCTGGTTCAGAAGGTATTAACTTGCAAAATTGCAGACAAGTGCATATAATGGAACCTTATTGGAACGAAGTTCGTATTGAACAAGTAATTGGTCGTGCAATTCGTCAATGTCATCATAAATTATTACCATTAAATGAAAGAACTGTAGATGTATTTAGATATACAATGATAAGAACTGCTCCATTAATACGCAAAGATTCAGAAACAGATAATAAACAAATAATGACACGAAAATTAATAAAATTAGAAACAAGTGACCAGTTTATGGAAGGTATTTCCAGAAGAAAAAATAATTTATTAATATCATTTATAGAAGCAATAAAAGAAGCTGCAGTTGATTGTGAATTATTTAAAAATCATAACATGATGGGTTCAAGATATAGTTGCTTTAAATTTAACGAAGATTCATTATTTAATAAAAATGTAGGCCCTGCGTATAATCCAGAAATAGAAGCAGATAGTTTAATGGATAATGGTATGAATGCATTAGATTCAATTAAGAAACGTGTGAAAGTAAGAAAGATTAAGGTGGTCAAACAATTAGGTGAAAATACATACTCCGAAGTAATAAATGCATGGTTTTACGAAGATAATGGAACTGTATATGATTATCAGTTAGATTATCCTATTGGAAAAATAAGTAAAGATGAATCTAATAATTATAATAAATTAGATAAAGATACTTATATAATGGACAAGGTTATTAATATACCTATATTTACAATGTATAGTTAATATATTTTAATTAGTTCATTTTCATTTCGTTCATTTTTTGTTGAACACTATTCATTTTTTGTGAAGCATTCGATGAGTGGAAAGCATCTGAAAGACCGTTATGTTGTGAGCCTTTTAATAATTGGTCATATGAGATACCATAGTTATTAATGTTTAAGTTTTTATTTTGTGGAACAATATATTGAATATGGAGGGGATCGATTTCTTGTTCTTGTGAGCCTTGAGCACTTTGAGCATTTTTACCCATCATCATCATGCTTGGGTCCATCATTTGACCTTGTTGTTGCATCATCATGTTTTGCATACCTGATGGATCCATCATTTGTCCAGATGGATCCATTTGTTGCATACCTGGTTGCATTTGCATTTGTGAAGGTCCCATCATATTGGCCATGGCAGATTTATGTCCAGACATATCATTTAAGATAGAAGTGAAATCCATTCCAGAGTGTTTTGAACTACGTTTAGATTTATTACTTTTAGAGCTTCCTTTCTTGCTTCCTTTCTTGCTTCCTTTTTTTAATGATCTTGAACCACTGATTTTAACTTTATGAGGCATAATATATAATATATTAAAGAAAATATATTTATAAAATCTTTGGAGATATTATAAACTCATGAAAATTATTATATATATTTTTTAAATAGAAATTTTATTTTTTAACAGTTTTTTTAATACTTTTAATAACATTTTTAAGTCTAGTATTTTCATTATTAAGAGCAATAATAGTTTTTTCATATTTTTTAATTAATTTATTTTCGACTTCTTCTTTAATTTCACTATTAGATAGTTTTTGGAAAAAAGTAGAATTATTTTTTTGGACAGACCAGCTTAATTGTCCATTAGACAATACAATATAATCAGTTTCATTCTTTGTTAAAAATCCACCTAATCTAAAATGTTTTTTACCTGTTTTTTCATCAATCATAAAATATCTTAGATGTGTATTTAAACCAACATCATCTATATCTTTTACTAATTTATAATCTTCTAATTTTTTTTTAATTTCATCTGGTGTTAAATTATCTTGATAACTTCTACCAACTTTTTTATAATTGTCATTTGACATTCTTTTAGTAATGAATCTATTCATATTAGTAATGATTAGAAATGTTTTTTTATATTAAATAATATAAAAAAAACATTATTGGATATGCATAACATATTAATTAATCATATTACTTGTTGTACTAGCAACACTTGCTGCATTTAATGCATTATTAATTGTAGTATTTACCTTATTTTCAATTTGTGCTTTTTTCTGAGCTACATTTGCTACAGCAGCTTGATAATTTGGATTTGCCTCAATAGATGCTTTAGCAGCAGCTACTTTGTTCTGAATGTTTTCTGATATTTCTGCAGCCTTTTGTTGCATTTTTTGTTTTGCTTCATCTGCAGCTGCAACTGCCGCTTGATATTTTGGACTTGCCTCCATTGATGCTTTCATTTCAGAAGCTTTTTTCTTTGCTGCTTCTGCCATTTCTGCCGCTTTTTTCCTAGTAGCTTCTGCTACTTCTGCTGCTTTCTTCCTAGCAGCTTCTGCCATTTCTTTCACACCTCCTCCTTCTGATTCTGCTTTTAATCTTAAATATTTTATTTTATATTTTTTATATAAATGTTTATAGTTTTTATCAGACATATAATTATAATTAGATAAATATTTGATTAAACATTTTAATTATCAACTGGATATTTATCTTCATCTAAATATGAAACAAATATTTCTCTTAATTTATCAGCTCTAGTAACAATTTTTCTATAAAAGATATAGTTATATTCAAAACATACTCTTGTAATATTATTATATTTATTTGCTAATAATAAATAATGTTTATCATTTTCTATAATAATTTTTTTTAAAATACCACCCCATTTAAGTTCTTCACAATTATTAACATATCTAATATATCCACCTAATTTAATATCATTTATATTATCAACAAAAATATATTTTTCTAGTTCTTTGTAAAATTTATTAGATATTTTTTCAATAAATTCATTTTTATCTTCCTCCCAATTATTATAGTAGCTATCAATAAAATTAGATATTTGTGTTTTACGATCCATAATATTAATATATATTTATTTTTATATTATTATTATAAAGATAAATCTCTTATATTAATAATGGAACAAATAAGCTGGGTTGATAGTTTCTTTAATGCATCATCAATGGAATTAACAGAAGAATTAAAAAAGATACTTTCTGAAAATAAATTTGTTAATAATATAGATGTTAAAATAGAGGAATTAGAAATTGACTATTATTCAAAAATGAATGAAATTAAAAATACTTATGAAACACAAAATATAAATGAATTATATAAAAATAAATTATCCTTAGAAATTCTCCAAAAAGAATTGGAAATAATTAAGTTAATTTCAAAATATTCATTACAAAATAATAAACTTGAATATGTTTTTATAATTACTAGTCTTAAATATTTATATTCATTAAGTGAAATATTACGTAATAGATTAAAACAACCCCCAATTAATTTTAATAAACATAATAAAAATACTAATATAGTAAGGTGTTCGTATAAATTTTGTAATTTTAAAGAAAATTGTACATATAATTATGTGAAAAAATCAAATCAATGTTATCAAGACCATTATGTTCATAATATGGTTTCTCATGATGTTTTGTCATTAATTTCATATATTGAATTAAATAATATGAATAATACTCAAATATTACATAATAAAGGAATATTAAAAACGATAAATACATTATCATTTGTAATAGGTCATATGGAAAGTGAATTGCGTGCTAAATGTTTATATGCTGAACAAAAAGATTGGGATAAATTTCATTTTATGAATAAATAATTATCCAGCTAATTTATTAATTTTTTTTACAGCCATTATTTTATTTTTAATAATTAAACCTAAATCTGTTCCGGCTAATATTAACACAATTAAAGATGCTACTAAACAAAATACAAGAAAGTTAAATGTTTTTATATTTTCTTTTTTATAATTTTTATTTTCATTATAAGCTTTTATTCCAATTGAAGTTGATGCTGTTGCAAAAACACCTAATAAAAGGCATAAAGTTGCAAGAATAATTTCAAGGTCATGAATATCCATATATATATAATAAACTATATATTTATTATATTAATAATTATCTGAGTCGCGGTGGTATATATTCCATATTCAATAATTTAAATATATCTCTTTCTGATGTAACTTTAAATGGCCTTCCTTCTTTATCAAATAGTCCATATTCTGATAACTTATATCCTTTATCTTTCGCTATTAATCTCATCTTTGTATTTATTTCCTTACTTCCAGTGAAATACAAAAGAGCACTATAATAAGAATCATAAGGAACAAATCTAATATCTAATCTGCGTGGTGGATTATCTAATAATTTTGAGAAACCCATAAATTTACTTTTCGGTTTTTTATCAGTCATAGAATCAATAATTAATGGTTGATTATTGTTATATGTCATTTGTTTTTTAAGTTTATTAACAATTCTTTCAAGATGATTTTGTTTTTTGGAATCAGAATAAACATCTTTTTTACTAATTAAAACATCAATATCATTACTTTGAATTTTTTCTCTTCTAAAAGAGCCGCATAATTCTACAATGTATTCATTTTTATCATTTAATTCTAATTTTTTATTAATTTTTTTAATTAAATTTTTAAATAGACTTTCATACATTTCCATTTCAGAGCGTGGAATATTCATTTTATATTTACCATAATATTTAAGACCTAATAAAATTTTATCATTTACTTCTATTTCATTATTTTTAATTTTTTCTTTTAATATATCTACTGATGTTATACCTTTTTTATATAACTCTAATGCATGAGCACGACCTATACCAACAATTTCTTCAAGATTTTCAAGAGCTTCTTTTTTTTCTTTTTTAGTATCAATAAAATCTCCAACTTCTTTTAATTGTCCTGTTTTTAATATTTCTTCAATTCTTTCCAGACTACCTTTACCAATACCAGAAATATCTAATAGTTCTTTATAATTTTCTAATGTAATTTCTTTTGGATATTTCTTTAAAACAGCTAATACAATTGATAAATTTTTAATTCTAAAATTATTTTTTTTAACTTTATCTAATTCTTTATTTTGTTGATAATCATCGGTTTCATCTCTAATATATGCAATTAATTTTGAGAATTCATCTATTAATAATTTATTCATTATTATTAAATGAAATATATTTTTATACATTTAAAAAATCAAATTTTATAATTATTTTTTATATTTGTGTAATCCAAAATATTTAGCAACTAACCCATTTATATAATATTTTTTAAAAAATAATAGGTTGTCTTATTCCGTGCATTTCTTTGTAAAACTTATTAAGAAATGTTGAACTGACTGCTGTTGCAATAATAGCAAATAACATTATAACCATAATGATAATGGATGATTTATATTTCTTATGTAAATCTAAATAATTATTATCATTTTTATCAGTAGAGTTAGGATTTTGTTTTTTATAATCATTATAATTTTTAGTTACTTTTGTTAAATTATAAATACTGTATATAAATCCTGCAATACTAAGAATAAGTAACGTAAAACTTAAAAATCTTGCTTGTGGTAAGTTTGAACCATATGGCATTTTATATAATATTTTTAGATAATAATTTTATAATATTTTATTATATTTTATTATTTGGATCATTAGTATTTATTTTTCGTTTTCTTGAAGTCATGATACCTAAAACACTTGGTACAATAACTATTGCTAATACTAGTAAATAAATAAAAAAATCTATAATATATTTTTTTTTTTCTTTAAAAAAATTTAAGGCCATTATATATAATAATAAAGAATAAATTTAAAACTTTGTTTAATTATATATTATGAATAACAACACATTAAAAAAAATATTTCCAGAACCTCCTAATAATAATTATAATGGATTGAAATACGATATAGAAGGTCTTTGGTCAATAACTCATCCAAAAGAAGCAGAATATATTTCAAAAATAATAATAGATATAATGGAAACAACTGATTTAAAAATATTAGATTTGACTGCTGGTTGTGGAGGTAATATGATATCATTTTTAAAATATTTTAAATATGTTACTGGAATTGAAATTAATAAAGAACGTTACGAAATATTAAAGAATAATTTAAATAAATATAATTATAATAATTATTCATTATTAAATGATGATTGTATTAATATAATTAATAGTAATGAAATTACTAAATATGATGTATTTTTTATAGATCCACCATGGGGAGGCCCTGAATATAAAAATTTTGATAGTATTGAATTATATATCTCTAATATCAAGATAGAAGATATAATAAATATGTTACCTAAAAATAAATTAATAATATTAAAGATTCCATTTAATGCAATATTAAATATAAATATTAATATAATTCATGAATATAATTATAATAATGTAAAAATATTATTTATCTAATTATATATATGTCTGATTTAATAATAGGTCTTAGTATTGGAGCTGTTGTTATAGTAATTGCAATAATTGTTACTGTGTTAGTAATTAAATATACAAAAAAAAGTAAAACAAAATCGTCTTTACCAAATGGAACAACTACAACTCCTGTTTCAAATTTAGATTATGCTTTAAAAAATGTAATTAAAGCATTTGATATTAAAACTACTGCTGAACATTTTACAGATATTGGTATTACATTTCGTAATGCAAATGATCTTATGTCAAATATGATGGAATTTATAACTATTGCACTCCCAAATTTAGATATAAATGAAATTAATAAAATTTTATTAGATAATGGTTTAAATAAAACAGCACAACAAATATTTGATGAACATAAAAATGATAATTATGCAGAATATAAATCTAAATTTAATGTATTATCAATAATTAGTGACAATAGATTTAATTTATTAACCGGCACAGATGAAGAAATTAAAAACAAAATTAGATTATTCTTAATTATAGTAACTGCATATGTTAATATAATAGACCAAGGTAATTTATTAGGTGAATCAGGGTATGTTAAAGTTCCATATGATATTACTTTACCAGATTCATCTACTGTTACTATATCACAGATATATATGACAATTAATAATGATTGGGCGACTAATGAAGAATTAACTATTTATACTAATACTGATTTGAATAGAAATATACCATATTCTGATGCTGTAGAAAAACATCAAGTTAGTGAAAGATATGGGTGTCTAACAAATAAATTATGTAAAGAAACAACTACTCTAACTGACATAATAAATCATTGGAAAACTAATGCATCCGGATTAGAAAAAGATATTCATGATTATATTAATTTAAAATTTGCAATTAGTTTATTTAAATTAAATGGAACACCTGTTCCACTTGAAATGAATAATAAAAATAATTATTATAGAGAAAATTATGTTGGTAAATTATTTTATCTTTATAAATAAAAAAATTAATTACGATAATAAAAAAGCATATATGCATTTTTATTAACCAAGGCTTTTTCCTCTACTTTTTGTAATACATTTGAATCATCAAACTCATACCAAACATTATCAAGTCTGTTTTTAACAATAGAAGTATAATGTCCAAATCGTGTATGATTACTGATATGATTATTAATTGCAAATAATTTATATTTACTAGGCGTTGTTAGATTATTAATATATTTTGATAAATCTAATTCTAATGGATAATCAATAATATCTGTGATTTTTCCCCTGTAAGACTCAAATCTTTTCAATTGAATAACAAGAATCGGTGGTGCTTTCCAAATTTTAGTATTTTTAGAAGCTTTATTTTTACGACCACAAAATTCACAAGCATACATATTATCTTTGTCTAATGTTTCTTGACTAATAAATTTATCCAAACAATCATACAATGTATTATTATTTTGAATACTCAATTGTAATATTTGAAACATATCAAAATTATAAACTTGATTATTGCAAATATTACATGTAATAGTAACACAAGTCATACCACAAAATAAATTTTTAATAATAGAGAATTCTTTTTTAATAAATTTTTGCCACATTGAATGTCCAAGAATATTAATTAAACTACAATTAATATTATAATTACTTTCGTTATCTTCATTTATTCTACCTGGAATAAAAACAACTTCTTCTGAAATTTCTTCTTCAATAGAATTTAATAAAAATGTTAAAAATTCTTGAGAATCTTGTTGTTGATGCATTCCCCACATTTCATTTTTAGCTTTTAATGTATCACGAAACGTAGTTGGACTAATAATCAAATTATCATGAGTATTACTAATGCTCATGATATTATGGAATTGAAATAACACACATGATTGTAATTTACTAATATCATTTTTTTTTAATAATTTGTCTTTAAAGTCACCAGATAATATATAATCAATAAAAATTGGAGTTTGTTGAAGAATTGCTAAAATAGAATTCATATAACAAGTTACTCCACTTATATTTGCATAACGAGATACTCCATAAGTAATATCAAGAGGTTCCATTAATATTATAGTATTAATTTAAGTTTATTTTTTTTCATCTTTTTTAGTATTTTCATCTAAGGTAGCCATAGTATCCTCATCTATATATGTATTATTCTTAATATTTTGAATATTTTTCATTAGTTTAGTTGATATATTATTATTTACCTGTTCATATGAATGACATAAAGAAGCAACTATATTTAATCCAATACCAGACCATATTAATTCTTTTATACTATAACCAGTTCCTATAGTAGTCGATAAAATTCCAGCTGATTGGACAAAATAAAATAAATAAGACATCGCGACATTGCAACCATTTAAACACTGGCGTCTTTTAATAAATCTTTTCAAATCAGATACTCTATTTTTTTCAAAAATTTCTTTAATTTCATCATCAGTATTTATATTAATTATTGAACTCATTATATTAATAATATATATTATTTATATTATATATATTATATTAATAATATTATTATGATATCTAAAGATAAAGGAATTGATTTAATAAAAATATCTAAAATAAAAACAAAAGCGCAATTAAAGAAATACCATAAAAATACACCATTAAATAATTTGGGTTATTTATTCCATTATTTAATATTAACTAATAATTTAACTGGTTTGAAATTATACAAGTTTCCTATTCATAAAACAAATATAGATGGTTTAAACGGTTTAATGTTAGCAGCACGTGAGAAAAAATATTCTATATTAAATTATTTAATAAGTAAATATAAAAATGCAGAAAATTTAAAAAATAAAAAGAATATGAATTTTGTTAATTATTTATATCCACGTGGCGATGAATATGTAGATTTAATAAAAAACAATAATCTGGATTGGGGTAAATTATTTACAAATTATGATAAAAATCATGTAAGTGGTTTGGATAATTTGTTTATGAAAGGAGACTATAAAACCATTATTAAAACAGTAAAATTATTAAATAAAACAACAATCAATTATGGTAATTTTATGTCTCAACCTTTTCATTTCAAATTATTATTTAATAATAGATTAGACGATGATGATATTATAAATATATTAAAATTACTAGAGGAACATAACAATGATATTTTACTTATGATGGACGACATGGGGTATAATATAGCACATGCAGCAATATTAGGTTTTGAAGATGAGGATAATAAAGATTTAAAATTATTAAAATATTTAGTAAATAAATTAGGAACAGAATTAAATAAATATACACCAATTAGCGGTACTCATATATTTGTTACTGCATATAAATTAGGAATTAAAACAAATAATTATAGTAAAGCTAAATATATTTTGGAACATGTTATGGATAATCATTATGATAAATCAAATTTTTATGAAACAGATAATAGTGGAAATAATATAGTATCTAATGTATTAAGATTTAGAACAATATTTAACAAAGGAGATTTTAATATAGAAAAAATATTATTAAAAGATTATGATGCATGGTCAATTATGAATATATATAAAAAAACTCCATTGATGTATATTGTTAATTTAGATTATATTAGATATCATAAATTTGTTAATAATAGACCTTCAAATATAAAGTTTATAAAAGATAAAAACTGGTATAAATATTTATCATCATTACCGATAGTTGAAGAGAAAGATAATATTAATTTAGCAGAATATCAATATGCTCATAGTAATTTATTCCAAGCAAGATTTACAGATATAGGTATATTTGTTTATTATCTTAGAGAAAAATATAAAAAATCTAATACACCATTATATATTCCAATATATAAAGGAGATGATGTTACACCTGAATGGGACGATGATATGCAGTTACCCGATGAATTATTAAGATTTAATAATAATTATCCATGGATTATAATTTGGAATAATGAAAAAAACTATTGGATTCATCCTCATCTTAATGAATTAATTAATAAAAATAAAAACAAGTATAAAGCAGCATGTGTATTTTTAAGTTTAAGATTACCAGACGGTGGCTTACATGCAGGAGTTGTTTTTTATAATTTTGAAACAAATATAATTGAACGGTTTGACCCTTACGGAAACACTACGTCGATTGATGGAAAATTAGATATTATATTAGGTGAAAAATTAACAGAAGGTTTAGATGTAGCATCTGGATCAGCCATAGGCTGGAAGTATTGTAGTCCAAGTTGTTATTTGCCAGTATCTGGATTTCAAACATTATCAGATGAGAATAATATATTAAATCAAAAACTAGGAGATTTTGGAGGTTATTGTTTAGCCTGGAGTATATGGTATGTTGAACATAAACTAAATAATATGAATATTGAACCAAAAGATTTAGTTAGAAAAACTATAAATCGTTTGATGAAAATGAATATTAAACCAATGGAATATATTAGAAATTATGCAAATTTTATTAGTAAATTTAGATTTGGATATTTAAAACAATTAGGAATACCTGAAAATATTACTAGTAATGAACATTTAAATAATAATTATTTAAATTTGATAAAAGAATCAATATAATTATAAGATTTATTTTATTAAATATTGTCAATCATAGATTCGAGCAATTTCATATCAGCTGCTCGTTTCAATTCTTCGTCTTGTTGATGATTTGCACCTTGATTATCATCAGCAAATGTAAAACCATCATCGTCACTATCTTCCATATCTGGAAGAAGTGCTCTTTCTACATCTAGCTCTGCGTTAATATGTCCTTCTTTTTCTAGTGTTTTACGTTGTACTGGTGTATATCTAAAAATAATTCTATATTCAGTTTCACTAAAAGGTTCTATAAGAACCGTATCCCCTGTACGAATACGACTTTTTCTCATAGATCCTTTCAAAGAACAACGTTTAATATCTTTATTAATTGTTAAAACATTAAAATGACATTCGCCTAATACAGATTCAACGATTCCATAAAGTTGGTCGTATTTCTTATCAGCATATTCAATAGGAAGGCTTCTTGGAGCCATCCGTCGTGTGTTATTTGCGCCTTTCGATTTCTTGGGCATTGATACAATATATACTATTAATGTATAATATATGTTTATTTCAATTTTTCTGATTAATATAAATATAAGAATTCTATTTTTCTAATTAAAATCTAAATTATAAATTTAATATAAAATAATCTATGATTTATTATATGTTTGAAGGATTTCAAGATATAATAATCATTCTTTTAGTATTAGTAGTAATATATTTATATTTAGATAAAGAAAGAGAAACTTTTGAGGTAACATCTGATGTTAGACAAGCAATTATAAATGCGGTTAATAATAAATATAATCTTGATATAGCAGCAATTAGAAATATGGGTCAAGTGGCAAGTAAAATTATAAATGGTCAAGATTCATTAACTATACCAGCAAATACAATTACAATGAAAAATGTAAATATTGAAAATACTAAAATAGATGGACAATTAAATGTAACTGGTAAATCAATGTTATCAGGCGGATTAATAGCAAAAGCAAATTTAAATGTAGATGGTAGTATAAACACAAGTGATTTAAATATAATTGGTAATTTAACAGTAGATAATACTAAATTTAATAATTTACTTCCATTTAATACAATTATTTTATGGTCAGAAAATCTTTCTGCGCTTCCTCCAGGATGGGCTCCATGCACTGGTAGAAAATATAAACATAATCCAAATGCAGCTGCAGACCAAATTAAATATATGGAAGCTGCAGATGGATATGAAACACCAAATATCCCTCCTCCAGATTGGGTTAATGATGCAACAAGACAAAAGATACATTATGTTGTTAGAATGAGAACTCAAGAATTTGGAGTATAATAATAGTATAAATTATAAATAATATATAATATATATTAATATATTATATGATACTTACTATAACAGATATAATATTAATTATTTTAATATTAGGTGTTTTATATTTATTATACTCTCCAGATATTGACCATTTTATAAATGAAACTGACATTAGCAACGCTATAAATGAGGAAATAAATAATAGATATTTAGTTAATTTAACTAATATGAGAAGTTTAAATGGTTTAATTAATGAAATAACAAATAATCTAGATACATTAAATATTACTCAATCTAATACACAATTATTTGATATAAATACAAATGATATGAATATTAATAATAATTTAAATGTAACAAATTTAACATCTTTTAAATCAGATGTATCAATAAAAGGACTATTTATACCACCAACTAATAAATTACAATTTAAAAATACTAATATAACAAATAAAATTAAAATAAATCCAGGTAGATTCAATGATATATTTCCTAAAGGAAGTATATTATTATTTAATATTAAAGATACAAAGTATAATATTCCATATGGATGGGTTCCTTGTGATGGAACTTATTATGATGTGGTTCAAACACCCGCTAATAATTTTGGTAAAGATGAAAATGGTTATTATGCTACATTTTATATTAAATCTGAAAAACAACCACGAATAAGAAATTTAGATTTAGCACATGAAATGAAAACTTTTATCCCACATATAGATGATCTAATAAGACTTCAAAATATTGGACTCGATAAATATGAACAATTAACGGGTGTTCATAATAATCCATTTACAGAAAAAGATTTACAAGCATTAAGTATATATAATGATGATGGCGCTGGTGATCCTAATTATTGGTTTATAGATATTATGAGAAAAAGAGGAGATACATTTTCACCTAAAAAGGGGTTATCGTCTGAACCAATTAAAAGAGATTATATTTATATTAGAAAAATCATATAAGAACTCTTTTTACATCTATGCTGAACAGGATTCACATGCCAAATTAGATTGTTCTATTTGTTTTTGTAATTTAGGATCAACAGTTACTTTCATAGCACCTTCAGATGGTTTGCTTCTAAGATAATACATACCTGTTTTTAATCCATTTTTCCAGGCCCACATATGGCAATTTAATAATTTATTATAATCAGGAACACCCATAAATATATTCATACTTTGTGTTTGATCAACAAATGGAGCACGTGCGCGAGCATGTTTAAGAACCCATACTTGTTTAATATCCCAAATTGTTTTATATAATTCCTTATAACTTGTTGGAATATCTAATGAACTTACATTTCCATCAGTCGCGATTATTGTTTGTCTTACATTCTCATTCCATTCTCCAATTGCTAATAAATCAAATACTAAATGTTTATTAACAAGTGGAAAATCACCAGCTAATGTTCTACGTGTATATATATTATTGGTGAACCATTCAAAACATTCATTATTACCCATAATTTGAGAAGTTGATGCTGTAGGCATTAATGCTACTAATAAAGAATTACGAACTCCGTATTCATTAATTCCATCTCTTAGATTATCCCAATTACATACAGAACCTTCCTCTTTCCATAAATCAAATTGTAATTGACCATGACTCATTGGAGAACCTTCGTTATCGTGATAGGAACTATAAGCTCCAAAATGAGAAGTTAATTTCATTTCACATTTATTAATTTTATGGTTATGATAAATATCATTTAATTCTTCATTTTCCAATTTAATATTTTTATCATAATATTCTGGAATTTTAAAATTGTCTCCAGTAGTTTTATAGTGTTCAATAAATTTTTGCATATCATCATGACGCGCATGTGCCATATTCATACTAGCTGTTAATGCTGCATGATAAATTGTTTCCATAATATTTCTGTTAAATCTTAACGCCATTTCACTTTCATATGGAATCTTCATTCCAACTAATGTATCTGCTAAACCTTGAATACCTAAGCCTAATGGACGATTTCTCAAATTGGAGCATTTTGTTTCTGGCGTGGGGTAATAATTAATATCTACTACATGGTCTAAATTAATCGTAGAGATATAAGCTGTCTCCCATAATTTATTATAATCATAATCATCTGCTGTATATTGAATCATATCATCAAATCCGCCAATATAGGTATCTCCATAAAATATTTGTGGGTAACTTATTTTTTGATATGTGCATGCATCGCCTTCACAATTATTCATGCTCGCACTGTTATTCATGTTTTTAATTAAATAACTTCTATTTTCTTCTGATAATTCTTTCTCTTCATAATCAAAATTTCTAAATTGAAAATAATTTTTGGACCATCTACAATACTTGCAATTTGGTTTAGTATAGATAGTCCATTTCTTCTCACTATTAAATGGTTTTAAAAATTTATTTAAACAAATTGATGCTAAATTACAAACACCGTGTTCTTCATCATTACTTACAATATTTATCTCAATACAAAGGTTACTTGACTTGATAATTCCAATATTTTTTTGATTAGATTTTTCATTAACATGGTCTTTATAACCAATATATGGTGTTCCAGTTTCCAATTGACTATCCATAATTTTTTCCATTAATTTACGAGCTTTAATTACCTTTCTATATTTTTTCTGATTAACATAAGACCAATATAATTCTTTGTATTGTTCCCCATAAACTTCATTAAGATTAGGACATTCATCAGGACACATTAAATACCAATCGCCGTCTTTTTCAACTTGTTCCATAAACAAATCACTAATCCATAATGCTAAAAATAAGTCACGAGCACGTTCTGTTTCAGCGCCAGTATTTTTTCTTAATTCAAGGAAATCTTCAATATCTGCATGATGAGTTTCTAAATAAATGGCAAAACTACCT
>JACCDO010138573.1_pt1 | contig 42352 bp, 22 predicted proteins | sample 7446101 | NCBI WGS metagenome assembly JACCDO01 (sample SAMN15323440, study PRJNA562643) | freshwater metagenome | isolation source: river surface water | place: USA:Blue River Watershed | collected 2017-08-16 | reverse complement strand
GGGAGGTGGCGGGGGCGGCGCGGGGTCAGTAGATGAGTTGGAACTCGGGGAGCATCGTGAGCGCCCAGAGGAGGTCCTCGAGGTGTTCGGCGGTGGCGGGGGCGCCGACCAACTCGACGGCGGCGGCGCGTTCGCGGGCGTTGGGCAGGCGGCCGAGGGTGTGGCGGTAGACGGAGTCGACGATTTCCCCGGCGGATTTCCCGGCGTGGGCGGCGAGGAGTTTCTCGGCGCCGGCCTTGAGGCTCCTGGCGAGGGTGGAGCCGTTGGTGAGTTCGAGGGCCTGGAGCGTGGTCGCGGTGGTGAGGCGCGTGGTGGCGATCTGTTCGCGATTGGGGCGGCCGAGCGCGGCCATGAGGGGATCGGCGGCGACGAGCGACGAACGCTGGACCGGGAGCTTGTCGGCCGGGGCGGCGGCGACATCGAGGAAATGGTGTCCGAGCCGCCACGGCGCGAGGTCGAGGCCGCCGAGTTCGATGGCGGGGGCGGCCTTGGTCGGCGGCTCGACCTCGGCGACGAGTTTCGCGCGCGGATCGGGCGCGCGGCCCGTGGAGGTGACGGTCCACGAGGCGTCGGTGATGAGGTCGACGGTCGCATCGGGAGTCCGGATACGCGCGTAAAGGATGAGGCCGGCGGGGGAGTCGGGGTTGAGGACCTCGTCGGTCTTCATCGAGACGAGGCGGCCCTCATCGGGCGGCATGTTGGAGGCGGTGACTTCGAAGACGTTGACGCCGGCCTTCAGGTGGGGGGCGAGGTCGATCCAATCGATGCCGGTGCTGTTGCGGCGGCCGGAGGAGGCGACGGCCTTGTTGTTGATGCGGAGGCTGTAGTTGTCGTCGGCGGAGATCGCGAGCTGGGCGTCGCGCGGTGCGCTGCCGAGGGTGAGGGAGCGGGTGAAGACGAAGGTGCCGGGGCGGGCTTTGCGGTCGGCGCCGGCGGTGCCCCAGATCCACTTGGGCTGGAGCGGAAGCGGCTCGGACGGGGGCTGGAGGGAGGCGAGGCGGTTGATGCGGGCATCGGCGCGCGGGAGGTTCTGGCGCGTGACGGCGAGGAGCGCGTCGGAGAACTGCTCGGCGCTGAGGCGGCGGACGGCGGGGCCGCGGAAAACGTAGGCTTCCTCGCTCTCGGGCAGGCTGGCGGCGGGGAGCTGGTAGGCGCGCGAGGTGAGGATGCGGGCGATCGTGTGCTTGAGGTCGAAGCGGTGGGCGACGAGGTCCTCGGCGAGCCAGTCGAGGAGCGCGGGCGACCAGGCGGGTTTGTCCATTTCGTCGACCGGTTCGACGAGGCCGTGGCCGAGCAGGCGCTGCCAGAGGCGGTTGACGATGGTGCGGGGGAGGCGGCCGTTCTGGCGGCCGGTGATGATCTCCATGAGCTGCTGCTTGCGGGCGGCGGGGTCGGCCTGGGCGTCGATCGTGCCGAGCTCGGGGTAGAGGAACTTCACCTTGGCGATTTTGCCGGTGGGTTTGTCGCATTCGGCGACCTCGAGCGGCGAGTCGGCGTAGATGGCGGCGATGCCGTAGGCGTCGGCGAGGGTGTATTCGTTGATGAAGCTGTCGTGGCACGAGGCGCACTTGAGGTTCACACCGAGGAAGACCTGGGCGACGCTCTGCGCGGCCTGCATGGGCGGGACCATGCTGGCGTTGACGGCGCCGCGCCAGACGATGCCGCTGGTGAAGCCCTCGGCCTCGGCGCCGGGGTTGACGAGTTCGGCGACGAAGCGGTCGTAGGGAAGATTGCGGGCGAGCGCGGTGTAGAGCCACCGGGTGATGGGGCGGCGGCCGCCGTCGATGTAGCCGGTGCCCTTGTAGTCGTTGCGGAGAAGATCATTCCAGAACGAGAGCCAGTGCTCGGCGTAGCGCTGGTTGTCGGCGAGGAGGCGGGTGACGAGGCGCTCGCGTTTGTCGGCGGCGCGGTCGGCGACGAAGGCATCGAGTTCGGCCGGTGTGGGGAGAAGGCCGACGGTATCCAGATAGACGCGACGCGCGTAGGTGGCGTCGTCGACCGGCTGCGGCCAGGCGAGGCGGTGGGTGGCGAAATAGGCGTCGAGGTGGCGGTCGACGGGGTGGGAGAGGCCGGGCTTGGCGGGCGGCGCGGCGAGGTCGCGGGGGCGGAGGTTGGCGGGCTCGTGTTTGAAGAAGTTGATCTCGGCGGGCCAGGAGAGGCCCTGGTCGATCCACGCGCGGAAGAGCGCGACCTGCTCGCGGGTGAGGCGCTTGCCCTTCTGGGGCATGATATTCTCGGGGTTGAGACCGGAGATCGTCTCGATCACGAGGCTCTCGGCACTGCGGCCGCTGACTGCGGCGGGGCCGGTGTCGCCGCCGGTGAGGAAGTCGGCGCGCGTCTCGATACTGAGGCTGCCCTTGGCCTTGCCGCGGGCGTGGCACTGCACGCAGCTGGCCTCGAAGATGGGCTGGATGTCGCGGGCGAAATCGACGGGGCGGGCGGCGGGAGCGGGGAGTTGCGCGATCTGGGCGGGAGTGAGCGCGGCGCGGACGGAGGCGACGGCAGCGAACACGGCAAACGCAGCAGCGAGCGGCAAAGCGGGGAGGGGACGCATGGGCGAGGGGACTTTGAAAATGGGGAACGGGAGAAACACGCCGAAAATGGACGCGGAGAGAAAATTCCGCGAGCGGCGGCGAAGTCAAAGCGGGTGAAAGGGGAAAGGCGGAAGGTGGAAAAGATGAAAGAGGGAAAGCGGGAAGGATGAAACGGGGGGCGGGGGAATGGCGGAAGGTGGAAGGCGGAGGAGTGAAGCCGGAATCCAGGAAACCAGGAGGGAACGGAGGATGAGGGAGGAACGTGAACGTCGAGTTGGGAGTTGGCAGGGGCGGGCGGAGGGCCTTGCGTTGCGCGCAACGATGGGTGCGGCAGGAACGTCCTGCGGGTCCATCGGCCCCACTCCTTTCCCCGATTCATCGTATGAAGACCTCCCGTCGCGACTTTCTCGTCTCCACCGGCCTCACGGCCACCGGGCTGCTCGCCGCCAACGTGCTGCGCGGCGCGGGCGCCACACCCGCAGCGTCGGCGACCGCGGCGGGGCGGGGCGGCGCGCGGAAGCAGGTGTTCAACATGTGCGGCTACGCGGCACCGAAGCTCGAGCGGATCCGTGTCGGCATCGTGGGCATCGGCTCGCGCGGAAGCGGTGCGGTGGGCCGCTTGCGGCATGTGGAAGGGCTCGAGATCAAGGCGCTGTGCGACGTGCGCGAGGAGCGCGTGAAGGATGGGCTGCGGCGGCTCGAAGGCACGGACCACCGGCCGGCGACGCATTTCGGGAAGGCGGAATCCTGGAAGGAAATGTGCGCGCGCGACGATCTCGACGTGATCTACAACTGCACGCCTTGGCACCTGCATGCGCCGATCTCGGTCTTTGCGATGGAGCATGGAAAGCATGCCTTCTCGGAGATTCCCGCGGCGGTGAGCATGGACGAATGTTGGCAGTTGGTGGAGACCTCGGAGCGGACGAAGAAGCACTGCATGATGCTCGAGAACTGCTGCTACGATTTCTTCGAGCTGCTCACGCTGAACCTCGCGCAGCAGGGTTTCTTCGGCGAGATCGTGCACGGCGAAGGCGCGTATCTGCACGACCTGATGGGACTGAATTTCAGCAAGAACGGCTACCGCGACATGTGGCGGCTCAAGGAAAATGCCGCGCGCAACGGCAACCTCTATCCGATGCACGGCCTCGGGCCGATCGCGCAGATCATGAACATCAATCGGGGCGACCGCTTCGACTTCCTCGTGTCGGTGCAGAGCAACGATTTCATGATGCGGGCGAAGGCGGACGAACTGGCGGCGAACGATCCGCACTTCGCGCCGTTTGCGGGGAAGAATTACCGCGGCAACATGAACTCCACGACCGTGCGCACGGAGAAAGGCCGCACGATTCTGGTGCAGCACGACGTGACGAGTCCGCGGCCGTATTCGCGGCTGCACACGGTGATCGGCACGAAGGCGATGGCGCAGAAGTATCCGGAGCCGGGGCGGATTTCCGACGGGAAACACGCGTGGTTGAAACCCGAGGCGCAGAAGGCGCTGGAGGAGAAATATACTTTCGATCTCGTGCGGAAGATCGGCGCCACCGCGAAGAAAGTCGGCGGGCACGGCGGCATGGATTTCCTGATGGACTGGCGTTGGGCGAGCCTGCTGCGTCACGGGCTGCCGCTGGACATGGACGTCTACGACGCGGCGGCCTGGACCGCAGTGGGGTTGTTGTCGGAGAAGTCGGTCGCGAACCGGTCGGCGTCGGTGGACATCCCCGATTTCACGGGCGGCGCGTGGAAGACAAACCCGCCGGTCGATCTGGCGTTGAAGCACTCGGTGTGAGGGGCCGCCGCGCGGGGGCGCGGTGGAGTTGAAAGGTGAAAGTTGAAGGTTGAGAGTTGAGAGACTGGAGCGGTCGGGAGAACGAATCTGTCTATGCGAAGTGTTTTCGTGGGATTATTGCTGTTCGTTTTTGCGGTGGTGGCCTCCGCGGCGGAGGGGCGGAAGCTTGGGGTGGCGCTGTATGGCTCCAACGGGCACCAGCTCGTGCCGGCCAAGCTGGCGACGCATCCGCATGCCCGGCTGGTGGCGGTGGCGGATTTCCGGAAGAGCAAGGTGCCGGAAGGTGTCGCGACGTATGCGACGTTGGACGAACTGCTGAAGGATCCGGCGGTGGAGATCGTGTCGCTCTGTTCGGCGCGGCGCGCTGACCAGGCGCGCGATGCGATCAAGTGCCTCGAGGCCGGGAAGCACGTGTATGCGGAGAAGCCGTCGGCGCTGACGGAAGCGGAGCTGGATCAGATTCTCGCGGTGGCGCAGCGGACGGGGCGGCAGTTTCACGAGATGGCGGGCACGGCGTTTGCGCCGCACTACGCGAGCATGCGGCGCAGCGTGCGGGAGGGCGCGGTGGGCGAGGTGATCCAGATTCTGGTGCAGAAATCCTACCGCTATGGGGCAGGGCGACCGCAGGATGAGGCGATCGACGGCGGCATGTTTCTCCAGGCGGGCGTGCATGCGGTGCGGATGATCGAGCACGTGGGCGGCGTGCGGATCCGGAGCGTGACCGGCTGGGAGACCGGCTTCGGCAAACCCGAGAAAGAAAAAGGCGAAGGCAAGATCGCGGCGGCGGCGCAGCTGGAATTGGAGAACGGCGGCATCGCCACGGTCATCATCAATTACCTGAACCCGGGGCACAGTGCGTTGCCGCATGGCAACGAAACGCTGCGGATCTTCGGGACGAAGGGCTTCATCGAGTCGGATCAGGGCGGCGCGCGGACGCGGCTCGTGACGGCAAAGGACCTGGTGGAGCCGCTGGAAAAGGTGCCGGCGCTCGACTACTTCGACGCCGTGGCGGCGCACCTCGCGACGGGCGCGGCGATGCCGCTGACGCCCGAGCAAGCGTTGCATCCGCTGCGGGTGTTGCTGCGGGCGAAGGAGCGGATGCGCGCGGAGGCGAAGCGCTGAGCGGGACACTGGCGCGGGCGGGCGCGGGGTCTATTGAGACCGCGGCTTTCGCGGATGACGCGGATATTCACTCCGCTCGGCTGGGAGTGCCGCAGGCCGCGTTGGAGGCAGACCGTTGTGGGCCGCCTGACCGTTGCGTGGAGGGCATGGAACGCGCGACGGCACGCCGGCAAGCGGCGGGCTCTACGGCCCGGAATATACGAGGCGTGGAACTAGCTTTTGGGCGCACGCTGGTCGCGGCCGTTCTGGTGCAGGACAACGGCGGTGACGGCGCCGGTGGCGTCGCGTTCGAAGGTGAGGGCGGCGTCGACCACGTCGTAGACGAAGTGGTCGGGCTTCGTGGCGTGCACCGGCAGCGGGAGCTGGCCGGTGAGTTTCACGATCAGATTGATGCCGACGACGCGGATTTCGAACACGAGATTCGGCGCGAGTTGGTAGTCGCCGGCGAAGTCCCGGAGTTTCTCCGCGCTGGGGAACAGAATGGTCGGAGCATCCGCGGTGCGCCGGGCGGGAGTCTCGCGGCCGTTCTGGTGCAACGTGACGGCGGTGATTTTGCCGGCGGCGTCGCGGGCGAACTGAAATTGCGCGGCGACGGCGGTCGCGGCGAAGCGGTCCTGGCCGATGAAGCGCACCGGGAGGAACGGCTGGCCGGTGAGGCGGATGCGGAGGCGATGCTGTTCGTCGACCACGGCGGTGAAGCGGCCGCGGGCATCGATTTCGTAGACGCCGGCGAAGGCTTTGATTTCGGCGGGTGTGATCGGCACGGCAGGGGGAGCCTTTTCGGCGGGAGCGCCGGACTTCGCGGCGACGGGCGTGGCGGCGAGGGCGACGAGGGCGCCGGGGTCGGGATGGTCGTTGTTCAGGAGCACGACGACGGCGGACTTCGTCGCGGGCGTGATTTCGAAGTGGGCGCGGAAGCCACCGGTGCCGCCGCCGTGGTTGTAGACCGTGCGCCCGGCGCGCTCGTGCAGGAAGAAACCGAGGCCGACCTGACCGCGGGCGCCCATGGGCGCGCGGGGATCGCGGGCAATCCGCCATGCGGGAGCGATGGGGCTCGCGGGGTCGAGCAGGGCTTGGGCGAACTTCGCGAGGTCGGTCGTGGTGGAGCGCAGCGCGCCGGCGCCGGGCAGGGCACCGAGTCGCCACGGAGAAACCGCGACCTTGCCGGAGTGCGGCGGGGCGAAGCGCGCGCGCTGGTCGTCATCGAGGTCGATCACCGTGTCGGTCAGGCCGAGGGGCGCGGTGATCTTGGTGCGGACGAGTTCGGCAAACGTGACGCCGTAGGCGCGGGCGAGCAGGTGGCCGAGCAGACCGGTGCCGAGGTTGGAGTAGTCGGCGGGCTGCGGCGCGGGTTTGTCCGGAACGAAGCGGCGCAGGAAATCGTGCAGGCGCTCGACGGTGTAGTCGGCGTAGGGATCGGCGGCGTCGGCGGGGCGGAGATTGTCGGGCAGGCGCGGGAAGCCGGAGGTGTGCGACGAGAGCTGCTGCAGCGTGATCGCGGCGACGGCGGGGGCGAGTTGCAGCTCGGCGGGCAGGTGTTTCGCGATCGGATCGTCGAGGGCAACTTTGCCGTCGAGGGAGGCTTGGGCGAGGAGGAGGCCGGTGAAAACCTTGGTGATGGAGCCGATCTCGAAGAGCACGCGCGCGGACGGGACGCCGGCGGGCAGCGTGAGTTTGCCGGCGTGGCCGTGGGTGACGTTGCCGTCCTTGATTTCCGCATACGCGAAACCGCCGGCGGGAAGGTCGGCGGCGGCGCGGGTCAGCGCCGCGGAGAGGGACTGGGCGGACAGCGGCGCGGTGGCGCCGGCGAGAAAAACGAACGCGAGCAGGGCAGGGACGCGCATGGGGCGAAAGCGTCCGCGCCGGCCGGCTCAGCGCAACGCAATCTCTCCGGCCGCGAGGCGGTGCAGCACGAGGGCGACGACCTGGGCGCGCTGGGCGATCGTGGGCACGAGGATGAACTCGCGGTTGCTGTGCAGTTGGTCGCCGATCGGGCCGACGCCGTCGAGATTGGGCAGACCGGCGGCGGTGAGGAGATTGCCGTCGGAGGCTCCGCCGGTGTGGACCCAGCCGGGGGCGGCGAGGCCGACGTCGCGGGAGGCGCGCTGCCACTCGGGGAAGAGTTTCTCTTCGGCCGGCAGGCACTCCTTGGGGCCGCGGTTGAAGCGGATATCGAGTTCGAGCTTGATGCCGTCGCGGGCATTGAATTCGGCGGCGAGGGCGTTGAGCCGCGCGAGGAGCGGCTCGCGGTCGGAGACCTTGGTGACGCGCAGATCGAGTTCGGACTGGGCGAAGTCGGGGACGACGTTGGTGGCGGGGGTGCCGCCCTTGATGTTGCCGACGTTGAGGAGGACGCCCGGCACTTCGGCGGGGATGCGGCTGGCGGCGAGCAGGAACTCGGCGAGGGCGAGGATGGCGCTGCGGCCGTCGTTGGGAATCTTCGCCGCGTGGGCGGCGCGGCCGCGGCAGGTGACGATGGCGCCGCCGGTGCCCTTGCGGGAGTGGACGATGTCGCCGTTGGGCCGCGCGGGTTCGAAGACGAGGCCGAAGTGCACGCGCTGAGGTGCGTCGATGAAGAGCTGGCGACTGCCGTGGGAGCCGGTCTCCTCGTCGGGCGTGAGCAGGGCATCCCAGCCGATCTCGGCGGCGTGCGGCGTCTGCTCGAAGGCCTGGATGGCAGCGAGCATCGTCAGGAGGCCGCCCTTCATGTCGATGACGCCCGGGCCGTTGAGTTTCCCGGCGTCGAGCCAGCGGCATTTCTGAAACGCATCGTCGGCTTCGAAGACCGTGTCGAAGTGGCCGCTGAAGAGAATGCGGGTCCTGGCCTGCGGGCGGATGCTGACGCGGAGGGCGGCGGCGGTGCCGGGGCAGGGCAGTTCCTCGAGCGTGGCGCCGGGGATGGTGGCGAACGCCTCCTGCAGCGCGGTGCGCATGCGGTCGAGGCCGGCGCGGTGGCCGGAGCCGGAATTGATCTCGGCCCAGCGGACGAGCAGGGCGCCGAATTCGGCGGTGCGTTCCGGCAGGCGGGCGATGGACGGAGGCAGGGTCATTGCGAGAGTTGGCCGTCGACGACGGAGACGACCGCGACGGAGGCGGGCTTTTCCACGGCGAGAGTCGGCAGATGGAAGCGGCTATGGGGGTCGAGCGCGATCACGCGGACGTCGCGGAACGTGAGCGGGCGGCCGGGCGCGAGCGTTTCGGCCGGCTTGGTCGGGAGCATGAGCCAGGCGCGGCCCTCGGCGGTGGGGGTGAAGACGCGGGCGGTGCCGTCGGCGGCGACGGCGAGCGCGGTCTTTTCGTCGAGGCCGAGGCCGAGGAGACGGTTGCCGGTGCGGTCCGGCATGAGCCGGGCGAGGAACACGAGGGAGCGACCGAGCCGGGCGCGCGGCATGAAGTGCGAATCGGTGATGACGCCGCGCATGAGGTCGAAGTGCAGGAAGTCGCGTTCGAGGGTGATGCGGCGATCAAACGGGTCGGCGAGGGCGATGGGCGAGGTGAGGGAGCCCTGCTCGGTGGCGGAGAAGGCAAACTCGCCGAGGACGGCGAGGCCGGCGCTGGTGCCGCCGAGCGGTTTGCCGGCGCGGACGTGGGCGTCGAGCGCGGCGGCGACGGGTGTGCCCTTCCAGTAGGCGACGTAACGGGACTGGTCGCCCCCGGCGAGCCAGATGCCCTCGGCGGCGCGGATCGAGGCGAGGACGCGGGCGTCGGTGGACGCGTTGCGGTGGTGGAAGAGGATCGTCTCGACGGAGTCGACGCCGCCGATCCGGGAGAAAATGTAGTCGTTGTAGCCGTCGGCGCCGGACGCGCGGAGGACGACGATATCGCCGCCGCCGGCCTGGCGGACGAACCACTGGAAGGCCTCGTCGACATCGCCGCCGCCGCCCATGAGGAGGAGGCCGCCGGCGGTGCGTTCCGGGCGGGCGTCGGCGGGGTTGCCGGTGAACCACGTTTGAAAATCCCCCGCCGCGCCGCGAAGCGTGGCGCCGGTCGCAAGGGCAGCCAGCACGCACAGGAGCGGGAGAAGCGGACGACGCATCGCGCCACTCTCGCGCGCGGGCGGGGCGGGCCAAAGCCAAAAAAAGCGGCGGCGTGGGTTTACCACCTTGGTCGGATGGGTTTGGGAGTGCGGGCAGGGGGCGGGCGCGCAGTGTGGGGCGCGTGATGCGAATCGTGGCGGGAATGTTGGGCGTGGTGTTGGGCGTGGCCTTGGCCGGGTGCGGCGGGCGCGAGACGTCGGTCGCGGCCGGAGTGCGCGATCAGGTGCTGCGGCGCGGGAATGCATCGGAGCCGGAGTCGCTCGATCCGCACCTCGTGCGCGGCGCGGTGGAGTGGACGCTGGTGGGCTCGCTCTTCGAAGGGCTCGTGGTGCCGGATCACGAGACGCTGGAGCCGCGGCCGGGCGTGGCGGAGCGGTGGGAGGTGTCGGCGGACGGGCTGACGTATCGGTTTTTCCTGCGTGCCGGGGCGAAGTGGAGCGACGGACAGCCGGTGACGGCGGAGGATTTCATTTACGCCGCGCGCCGGCTGCTGGCGCCGAAGCTCGGAGCGGCGCATGCGGAGAACAACCTGTTCTTCGTGCGCGGCGCGCGGGCGTATCAGGCGGGGCGCGTGCCGGATTTCGCGAGCGTGGGCGTGCGGGCGCCGGATGCGCGCACGGTGGAGTTCACGCTGGAGCGGCCGGCGCCGTTTTTTCTGTCGGCGTTGTATCTTTTCTTCCCGGTGCCGCAGCGGGTGTTGGAGCGGTTTGCGCCGATGGACGAGCGGCGGAACGAATGGATCCGGCCGGGAAACCTGGTGGGCAACGGGCCTTTCCGGCTGAAGTCGTGGCGGGCGAACCAAGGCGTGGTGCTGGAGCGCAACCCGGAGTATTGGGACGCGGCGAAGGTGAAACTACGCGAGGCACACTTTGCGCCGATCGAGAGTCCGAGCGTGGAGGAGAATGCGTTTCGCAGCGGGCTGCTGCACATGACGAGCTTCGTGCCGCTGAACAAGATCGACGTCTACCGGCGCGAACAGCCGGGCGTGATCCACACGGTGGACGACCGCGGCGTGTATTTCTACACGTTGAATGTCGCGAAGCCGCCGCTGGACGACGTGCGCGTGCGGCAGGCGTTGTCGCTGGCGATCGATCGCGAGGCGCTCGTGCGCACGGTGATCAAGGGCGGCAAGCGCGCGGCGACGCATTTCACGCCGGTCGGGATGGGCGGCTACGAGCCGCCGGCGCGGGTGACCTTCGCTGCGGCGCAGGCGAAGGCGCGGCTCGCGGAAGCGGGGTTCCCGGGTGGGCGCGGATTTCCGCCGCTGGAGCTGATGATCGATGCGCGCGAGCATCATGTGATCGTGGCGGAGGCGGTGCAGCAGATGTGGCAGCGGCACCTCGGCATCGCGGTGACGCTGCGCAACCAGGAGACGCAGGTGCTCAACGCGGCGAAGCGCACGATGGATTTCCAGCTGGTGCGCGGGTCGTGGAACGCGACGACGTATCAGGATCCGATCTACTTCCTCGGCGCGTGGCAGACCGGCGGACTCTACAACGAGGCGAAGTGGTCGAACGCGGAGTTCGACCGCCTGATCGATGCCACGTGGACGGCGGACACGGCGGCGCGGCAGGAGGCGTTTCGCCGTGCGGAGGAGGTGCTGCTGACCGAGCTGCCGGCGATCCCGCTCTTCTTTACGACGCAGGTTGTGCTGGTGCATCCGAGCGTGAAGGGCTGGGTGCCGCGGCCCTTTGCGGACCGGCGGTTGAAGCACATCTGGCTCGAGTGAAACCGACGGAAGGAATTCAGAAGCCGGGAAACCAGGGAGAAGGCAGTGGCAAGCGAGAGCAGGAGACGTCTCCTCGATTTCCGGCTTCTGAATTCAGCGGCTTGAGCTCTGGTCGCCAGACTCTGGGCGCCAGGCTCAAGGCTCCGAATGCGGCCTATTTTTTGGACGCGAGGAAGTGGACGAGGGAGACGAAGTCTTCGAGGGAGAGAGCGTTGGCGAGGCCTTCGGGCATCATCGAGGTGGGGAGGTGTTTGTCTTCCTTGATGTCGGCGGTGGCGACGGTGGTGACAGCCCCGGCCATGTCGCGGAGCACGATCTTGTCGGACGTGGTCTCGGTGGCGAAACCGGTGCGGGTCGAGCCGTCCTTCAGCGTGAGCACGACCGTCTGGAAACCCTGCGAGATGGTGTCGCTGGGGCGGAGGATGGCGGTGGCGATCTGGGCGGGATTCATGATGCCGCCGATCTGGCCCATGTAGGGTCCGAGGGCGGGGCCGCCGCTGGAGAGCGCGTGGCAGGCGATGCAGCCCTGCTGGGTGTAGAGGGCTTCGCCGCGGACGAGGTTGGGCTTCAGTTTGTCGAGCGAGACGATGATGTCCTCGATCGGCGTGGTGGCGACGGCGCCGCTCTGTTTCGCGATCTTGGCGAGGTCGATGGCGGGGGCGGCGGGCGTGGCGGGGGCGGTGGGTTCGCGGGTGCCGAGCGAGGCAAGGCCGAGGCGGTGCGAGTCGTTGAGCCGGGCGAAAAAGTCGCGCGCTTCGGGTGTGCGGGCGCCGGCGGCGGCGGCCTCGAGGGCGGCGGCGATGCGCGGCGACTCGGACCACTTGGCGGGCTTGTAGTAAGGCCCGCGGGTATCGGGCCGGGTGCCCCACCACCATGAGCCGTCGAAGGGCGCTTCCTGCTGGTAGAGTCGGGCGAGCGTGGTCAGGAGCTTGGTGCGCAAGGCCGGCGAGGGAGATGCCGCGAGTTTGGCGAGGAGGCCGTCGACGGCGGCGGGTTCGTGGAGGCGGGACAGGGCCCAGAGGGCGAGGTCCTCGGCGGGCGTGCCGATCGCGGCGAGCGCGGGGCCGACCGCGCGAAGGCTCACGAGCGCGTGAGCGGCGAGGTGCGGGACGACGATCCCGGAGTTTGGCGTGGCGTGGCGCGGCGAGAAGGACTGCGGCAGCGATTCGCCGCGGCGGCCGGTGGAGGCGAGGAAATCGATGGAGTCCTCGGGGCCGCCGGCGCTCGTGGCCTTGGCGGAGAACTGGACGGCGCCGGCGGGCACGACGTAGGTCACGATCGGCGCGCCGGAAACGATGAGCGAGGGACCGGCAGGCGCGCCGGGGCGTTTGCCCTTCTTGTTGGTTTTGGCGGCGTCGGCGGCGGGGGCGGGATTCGCAGCGGCCGCGGGAGTGGCGATCGCGGCGCGGCCCTTGGTGGGGGCGAGGGCGGAGAGTTCCACGCGTTTGCCGTCGGCGAGCGTGAACGTGGCGTCGGCGAGGGCGATCTGCGCGGAGGTGGTGTTGGCGTCGGTGGGCGTGAGATGGAGGCGGAGTTCGTCGCCGCCGCGCACGCCGAGCGTGAGATTGCTGGAGCGGTTGCCCTTGAGCGTGTCTTTCTGCGTGAAGGAATTGTCGCCGGAGTCGTCGGGCTTGGTGAAGGCGACGCCGAGCAGGGCGGCGGCGGCTTCGGGGCGGCCGAGCCGGCCGAGGGCCACGGTGGCGGCGGCCTGCTCGCGCGGCGTGCCGGATTTCAGCCCGGTGGTGAACGGTTCGAGCGGGAGCGCGGTCGTTTTCAGACGCGGCAGGCGGTCGGCGGCGGCGCGGAGAGCGAACTCGCGGAGCGTGGCGTCGGCCGCAAATGCGAGAACGGTGCGCGGATCGGAATCGAGTTGCGCGAGGGTGAAGAGCGCGGCGACGCGCGCGGCGGGGGCGAGCTTGGTGTCACGGACAAGAGCGACCAGGGCGGGCTTTGCGTCGGCCTGCGCGGAGGCGGGGCGAGCGAGGAGTTCGCGCTGCGCGTAGAAGCGCGTGGTGGCGCTGGCGCTGCGATGAAGGGCGACGAGGTCGGCAGGTTTCTGCGTCGCGAAATCGGGGGCGGGGCGGTGGCTCCAGTTTTTCGGCACGATACGGGCGACGTAGCCCTTGCCGGGGTCGCCCTTGTAGCCGGCGCCGTCCCAGGCGCCGACGAACATCTGGCCGGAGGCGTCGACGTCGAGGTCGGTGACCTGCGAGATCTGGGCGAACTCCTCGACCTTCTGCGTGAACGAGGCGCCGTCGGGCGTGAGGCGGTGGAGGTAGATGGCCTTGCGGCCCCAGTCGGCCATGAGCGGCTGGTCGTTGTAGCGCGCGGGCCAGGTGGGCTCGGAGAGGAAGAAGGCGCCGACACCGGAGCCGCCGCCGAGGTCCTCGAGGGCGGGAATGATCTCGGTGGCGAAGTTTTTGAACAGGCGCGGATAGCCGTAGTCGCCGTTCTGCACGAGGTGGAGGAAGCGGATGTTCCAGCCGCCGCCGTCATTGGTGTTGCCGCGCGAGAAGAGGTTCAGGAAGGGATCGATCGCGACATCGTAGTCGTTGCGCGTGCCGGAGGCGAAGAGTTCGAGTTCGGTGCCGTCGGGGCGAACGCGGGCGACGCCGCCGCCGAGGAGGGTGAGCTTGGTGCCGTCGGTGCCGGTGGCGTCGACGAAGCCAAAATCGCCGACGGCGATGTAGATCCAGCCGTCGATGCCCATGCGGATGCCATTGGTGCTGTGATCGGTGCCGCGGTCGTTGATGGCCTTGGCGACGCAGATGCCGCGGACGAGCACGCGGGCGGGACCGTCGGCGACGCCGTCGCGGTTGGTGTCGTCGAGGACGACCAGATCCATGCCGGTGGCTTTGCCGTCGGGGCCGTGCGCGGTGTGAAGCACGAAGAGTTGAGTGCCGACGGCGAGCAGGCCGCGGGGGTTGTCGATCGCGGCGAAGACGGTGTGGCTGTCGGCGACGCCGTCCTTGTTGGCATCGAGGAGGCGGACGATGCGACCCTTGCCGGGGCCGCGGCCGAGGGAGCCGTTGAGATCGACGCCGGCGAAAACCTCACCGGAGGCGGAGACGCAGAGCGTGGCGACGCACGGCGTAAGGTCGGGGCCCGAAAAGCGCGAGAGCACCAGATCGTCCGGCACGGAGTCGGCGGCGCGGAGGGACGGCAGCAGCAAAGCCGGCACGAGCGGAAGCACGCGGAGAAGCGGGTGGGACGGGAGACGCATGGGGAGAGTGGGAACGAATGGAACCCTGGATACGCCGTGCCGCGCGGAGGTGGGCAAGCGCGGCACGATCGATGGGGACGACGATCGTCAGGAAGCGACGGGGCGACGTCCAGCCTTGGAACGGGTGGTCACCCAAACGGGGGATTTGGGGCGGAGGCGGGCGCGGTTCAGGCGAGAATCAGGAAGGAGCGCTCGATCGGTGCGGCGGACTGGAGGCGTGGTGCGGTGGCGCGGCCCCACTGCCAGGCGACGACGGTGACGCGGACCGGGCGTCGCGCGCGGGGAGGAAGCGGGGTAAGGAGGAGGGTCGTCTCGTCGTCCGCGAGATACGCGGGGCCCTCGCGCACGTAGAAATGCACGCGCGCACCGGCGCTCGAGACGGCGCGGAGCGGGACGGCGGTCGACGTCGCAGGTTGGTCGGGGATCGCGTCGAAGCTGATCACCTGCGGGGCACCTTCGTCGTGCCGCAGCGGCAAGCGGAGCACGGCCTGTTGCACGCTGCGCCGGAAGAGCGCGTCGCCCGGATAGACGGCGGCGAGCCAGATCTCGCCGGTGCGTTTCGGGTTGTTGAGGCCCATGCGATAGAAGCGCACGGCGAAGGTGTCGGCCGTGATGCGGCGCACGGGACCGCAGATCCGCTCGATGACGATGCGTTCGGGCGATTCGGGCGCGGGGATCACGGTGTCGGCTTTGCGGCCGGTCCAGCGCTCGGGGCGGCCGCGGGGCACGGTGGTGAGGAAGGCGGCGCCGAGGCGGAACGTGAGGCCGTCATCGAGCGGGGCGAAGGGAATGGTGACCTGCTGGTGCGTGCCGGGGACCTGCGGAAGCAGGGCGCCGTGCTGGGTGTAGCCGAGCAGGGCGACGCGTTTGCCGCGTTCTGCGGCGCCGAACTTTTCGGTGGCGACGGCGTGTTCGCGGTCGAAGCACCAGAAGGCGTCCTCGGGTTCGGCGTAGTCCGCGACCGGGGCGGCGGGCACGCGGGGGAGTTCGTGGTGGCGCCAGTGGTCGACGAGCCAACCCTCGACCTCGGGGTCGATGGGGCGGAGGGCGGTGCCGTCGGCGGCGAGGCGGTGTTGCGCGGCCTTGCGGAGATAGAGAGCGAGGTAGGCGACCTTGGCGTCGGAGACGTCGAAGTGGCCGGCGCCGGCCTCGGCGAGCATGGTGAGCGGCAGGGTGGCGTCGCCGGCGCGGTGGCGGAGACCGACGGCGGCGCGCTCGGCGGCCCATTCATATTCGCCGACGGTGACGAGGCCGGGGATGCCGGCGAGGCGAGGGTCGCGCTCGATGGGCGTGCGGTCATCCTGGGCGTAGGGCCACTCGCCGCTGATGGAGAGCACGGCGAGCGTGCGGGCGGGCGTGGCGCGGGCGAGACGCCACGGGAAACCGGCGGCGGCGGAGTGACCGAGGGGAACAAGGAAGGCGCGGGCGAGCTCGTCGTATCCGGAAACCTCCGACAGCGCGGCGAGGGCGGCTTCGAGCCGCGGCAGGGAGGCGGCGGCGGTGAAGGCGAGGTCGAGCGGCGGCGAGATCCACACGGCGGCGAAATCGAGCTCCGCGAGTGCGGCACGAAAGACGGGGTGCTCGAGGATGGGCTCTTCCTCCATGTTGTGCTGGCCGACGACGAGGGCGCGCACCCGGCGGCAGGTCGGTGCGATCCAGAGAAACGCGCGGGGCGGGGCGCCCGTTTCCGCCGAGACGGAGTCGGGAATTTCGACGGACCATTGCCAGACAGCGGGGGCGGTGGAGACGCTCAAGGGGCGAGGGCGAGGTGGTCGAACGTGACGACGGGCGTCTGCGGGGGAATGCCGGATGCGACGGCGGGTGCAGCGGTCGGGTGGCCGGCGTGCGACCGCGGGGCGCCGCGGGAGGGGCCGGGGGACGGGAGATCGGGGCGGCCGGCGGGCGGCGACCCCACGGTGGACCGGGGCGCGCGCGCAACGGTCACGCGCGCGCGGACGCGGGAAGGCTCAGAGCTTGGTCGTGAGCGTGAGGGTCCAGCTGCGGGGCTGCTTGAGGGCGTAGTAGCGCGGGACGGTCTCGCGGGCGGGAGAGGTGTAGTCGTTGTTGAGCGGGCGCATCACGTGGGCGTTCTGCGCGGTGGCGGAGTAGGCGGGGCCGCGGTCGTCGAGGAGGTTATTGATGACGAGATTGGCCTGGATCTCGCGCCGATTCTTGAATCGCCAGGTGTAGGCGAGGGTGGCGGTGACGATGGTGTAATCGTCGGGCGTATAGGCCGGCGTGTAGGCGTCCTTGGTCGGGTCGTCGATGGCGACGCGGGGGTTGGCGGGATCGGGAATGGTGTCCTCGACCTTGGACCAGAAGATCTGCTTGCCGCGGTAGCGGGCGCCGGTGCCGATGCGCAGGCCCTTGAGGCGGCCGGACTGGATGGTGTAGTCGGCGAAGACGTTGGCGACGGGTTGGTCCTGCTGGAGGCGTTTTCCGTCCACGATGTTCCGACGGTAGCTGTAGATGTTGTTGTAGGCGTTGGCGGCGCTGGTGGCGTCGGAGGAGCGCTGATTGATCGGGATGGTCTCGTCGACGCGGGCGAAGTTATTGGCGTCGATCACGACGCCGGCGTCGGTGGCGATCTGTTTGAAGAGGTCGGCGTTCTTGTCGATGTAGGCGCGGACATCGGGGTTGGCGTCGGACTCGTAGAGTTTCGGGAAGCCGATGTTGCCGGTGAGGCGGAAGGCGCGGGTGGGGTTGAAGGTGACCTCGATCTCGTAGCCGTCGCCGGTGCGGGTGCGGGTGTCGCGGTATTGGTTGGGCAGGCGGCCGATGCCGCGGATGTTGCGGCCGGTGGTGGAGGTATCGCCGACGACGTTGGCGTCGTAGAGCGTATTGAAAAAGGCAGGACCGTCCTGGGGGATGGTGTTGTTGATCTCCTCGGTCGTGTAGTAGATGAAGTTCAGGTTGAGCTTGTTTTCGAAGAGCTCCATGCGGACGGAGTAGTCGATGCCGGTGGCGACGGTGGGATTGAGCTGGCGGCCGTCGATGCGGACGATGGAGCCGGGCGGATTGAAGGTCTCGGAGAAGTTGACGGCGGGATTGAACCAGTTGGCCACGTGGACGACGGTGCCGATGGAGCGGGTGACCTGCTTCCCTTCGACGGGGGGCGGGTTGTAGTCGTCCTTGAAGGGGACGTTGGCGTATTGCGGGAGGCGGTCGCCGTTGCCGGCGGCGCGGGGGCGGATGGCGGCTTCCTGCACGGGGCCGACGGCGACGCCGTTGGCGTCGCGCGGGGTGTAGGTGAACGTGGCGTAGTCGGCGGGCGCCGGGGGGCGGAGGATGCGGTAGGTGCCGTCCCAGTTCGACGGGTAGTCGCCCTGGTGGATCTGCTGTTCGGTCTTGAAGAAGTATGAGTCGCGGCGGACGGCGCCGAGGACGACCCAGCGGCCCTTGAGGAGCTTGGCGTTGAGGGAGGCGAGGGCGTAGTTGAATTTATTGGTGTTGATGTTCTGGGTGTCGCGGCGGTCAGCCTCGATGACCCAGCGCGGCTGGATCTGGGAAACGGTGCCGGTGTTGGGGTCGACGTAGGTCATGGGCCGCAGCGAGAGGTCGGGTGTGGGGCGGCTGGTCTGGTTCCAGTAGCGGCGGATGCGGATGCGCTGGTTGGAGAACGCCCAGAGGCGCGGGTCGGTGCCCTGCATGACGGAGAGGTAGCGGTGGTCGCTGGTATTCTCGCTGTTGTTGGAGCCGCCGAGGGAGTTGACGGTGAAGTGGCCGAAGCGCGTGGGCCACACGTAGGCGATGGCGGCGCGGGCGTTGTTTTCGGAGAACGTGCGGTAGCCGCGCATGAACTGGCCGTCGCCGTAGGGAACGAGGAAGTTGGGATTCTCGGAGCCGTCGGGGAGGACGCGGTTGATATCGATGAAGATATTGGGGAGGTCGCGATTGGGTTCGCCGTTGGTGAGGGCGGCGGTGCGGTTGATGTCGCCGGCGATCTCGAAGTGGAGGTTGCCCCAGCGCTGGTGGAAGGTGAGCTGCAGGTCCTTGAAGCGCTGGGCGAGGATCGGGAGGTCGGGCGAGAGGGTGAATTCCTCGGCCGGAGTGCGGAACGACGAGAGGCGCTCGGCGTTGGCGAAGCGGGTGCTCGGGATGTTGAGCTCGTGGAGCAGATTGCCGCCGGCGGTGTTGAAGGGGACGTTGCCGGCGACGTTGTAGGTGAAGCCGGCGATGGGCGTGGTGGGCGTATTGCCGCCGGCGACGGTGATGGGGTCGTTCTGGTAGTTGAAGATTTTGTCGGGCGAGGAGAACGGCTGGTAGATGAAGTAATTGGCGCCGCGGCGATTGATGCCGCGGGCGTTGGCGTCGGCGGGCAGCGTGGCGAGGGCGCGGGGGGCGTTGTAGGTGGTGCCGTCCCAGCCGGAGAAGCGGTCGTTCATGAACGTGACGGCGGACTGGCGGGAGTTGGTGCCGTATTCGCCCTCGAGGCGGAGCTCGCCGTCGCGCCACGGTTTGAAGGTCGTGGTGACGAAGGCGGCCTTGCGTTTGTCGAAGTCCTTGAGGCGCCAGCCACCGGCGTCCTGCCAGAGTCCGGCGGCGCGGACGGCGATCTTGTCGGAGAGCGGCTGATTCACATCGACGGTGCCGCGGTAGTTTTCCCAGGAGCCGACCTGGAACTGAAGTTGGCGGAGCGGGCGATTGGTCTGGGCGCGCTTGGTGGTGGCGGAGCTGATACCGCCGAGGGAACCGTTGCCGAAGAGGATGGCGTTGGGGCCGCGGCCGAAGTCGTAGCGCTCGAGGTTGTAGGAGTCGCCGTTGTTGAACTGGGGAAAGAAATTCCGCTGCGGACGGCCGCCGCCGGCGCCGCGGACGGTGTATTGGACCGGGTTGAAGAAGAAATTCTGCTGGCCGTTGTCGACGGCGACGGTGCTCGACGTGGTCCACTCGGCGGCGGACTGCAGGTCGGTGAGGTTGAGGGCGTCGATGAAGTCGCGGGTGACGACGGAGTAGGCGACCGGGGTGTCGCGGAGATCGGTGGCGAGGCGGCCGCCGGCCATGGAACTGGCGGCGGCGAAGCCGGTATCGCGGGAGGTGTTGACCTCGAACGGCGAGAGCTGGACCGCGTCGGCGGCGGGCGATTCGCCGCTGGGGCGGAGAGGTGTCGTCGCCGGAGCGGGAGCGGCGGACTGCGCGAACGCAGCGGCGGTGGCGAAGGCGGCGGCAAGTGCGGCGTGCGGAGCGAGTGAACGCAGCCAAAGGCGGACGCGGAGCGGTGAGCGGGAGTGCATGGAATCGGGGTGAGGCGGCAAACCGGGCCGCAGGATGGGCGGGACCATACGGGCCGGAGGGCGCGTGAACAGAAAAACTTCGGCGGAAAAGCGAGAAGCCGCCGGCGGCGTGCGGCCGGTTGACGGAGCGGCGGGGGCGGCGCAGCGTCGCCGCCGTGGATGCCCGGAACCCGCTCGCGTTGGACGAACTGCTGTTGCCGCTGCACGCGGCGACGGAGGTGGATGCGCTGTGGTCGGCGGTGCTGCCGCTGTTGCGGACGACGTTGGCGCCGTGCGTGCGGGTGACGCTTTTTCTCGGCCACTTCGAGATGCGGGAGGCGCGGCTGGTGTTCACCGATCCGCCGATCGAACGCGCGGCGGAGTGGTATAAGGCACGCGGGCAGATCAATCCGTTCACGAGCTACATCGCGGAGCACCGGCGGCTGAAGTTCTACCGCTTCAGCGATGTGGTGGGGACCAAGGCGGCATTTGCGCGGACGGAATTCTACCGGCGTTTCGCGCGGCCCGAAGGCTGGGACAAGGGGTTGTCGGGGCTCTTCTGGCGCGGCAGCGAAGTGAAGGCGATGTTCAGCCTCTATCGCGCGCCGGAGCAGCCGGAGTTTACGGCCGAGGAAATCGCGCGGCTGGAGCGGCTGCGGCCGCACATCGAGACGGCGATCGACCGCGTGCAGAAGCTGCAGCACGAGCGGTTGCGGCGAAAGGTGCTGGAGGAGTTCAACCGGCACATCCCGATCGGGCTGCTGCTGCTCGACTGGGATCTCGAGCCGGTGTTTGCGAACCACGAGGCGGTGCGGGAGTGCGCGGTCTGGAACGACGGGCCGGACGTGCCGCGCGGGCTGGTCTCGCGCGAACGCATGACGGTCCCGGCGGCGGTGCGCGCGGTGTGCGAGCGGTTGCGCGCGCAGATTCTGACCGTGAACGCGAAGGACCGGCCGAAGTTTCCGCAGCGGTTGGAGCGGCTCGTGCATCCACGCGCGCCGGAGCGGATCGCCGGGGTGTCGGCAGTGAATGCCGCGCCGGGCCTGCTGGCGCGGCCGGGCTTTCTCGTCGTGCTCGAGGACCGCACCAACGAGGCGAAAGCGCAGCCGAGTGTGACGCCGGAGCGGCAGCGGCTGCTCTGGGCGCTGACGCCGAGCGAGCGGGAGATCGCGCTGCTGATCTGCGAAGGCTGCTCGAACCAGGAAATTGCGCGCCGGCTGAAGAAGAGCCTGCTCACGATCAAGAAGCAGGCGACGGCGGTGTATGCGAAGCTGAGCGTGCCGAGCCGGGCGCGGTTGATGGCGCTGCTGCGGTGAGCGGGCCGGGCGCCGCGGCTGCCCACCGCGCGCGGCGCGGAAAGAATCAGAAGGTGCCTTTGACGCCGAACGACCAGAGTGAGCCGTAGGTGGTGCGCTGGCGGAATTGGGCGACCTCGGGCGTGGTGGGGCCGTAGATCTGGGTGTCGTTGGTGGCGTCGCCGACGTTGCGGAGGTTGGCGAAGAGGCCGAGGTGGCGGGTGAGCGAATACTCGGCCTGCAGGTCGAGGAAGAGCTGCTTCGACATCCACGTGTAGGTGCCGGGCTCGAGGCTGCGGCCGGTGACGGGGGCCTGGCGGCTGCGGCCGCGGTAATTCCAGTTGGCGCGGACGTTGAATTTTTCGCGGGTGAGGCTCGCGCCCCAGTTGTAGACGCGTGGGACGTAGCCGGCGAAGTCGGCGGTGGCGTCGCCGGTGACGCGCATCGCGCTGGCGTTGGCAAACACCTGCACGCGGCCGATGCGGCGCGGCACGAATTCGAGGGCGCGCTTGTAGTCGAATTCGACGCCGCTGGTCTTCACGAGGCCGGAGACATTGTGCTGCGTGGAGACGTCGTAGGCGCCGTAGAGCGCGGGATCGAGATCGTAGAGGGCGAGGAACTCGGGCGTGGCGGCAAAGACCGTGGCGCCGAAGAAATTCTCGATCTCGCGGCGGAACCCGCCGACGGAAATCTGGCCGACGCCCTCGAAGTAATACTCGAGGCGCACCTTTGCCGTCTGCGCGCTCCACGCCTTGATGGCGGCGTTGTTGACGGTGATGCGGTTGTTGGCGGCGGGCGGGAGATCCGGGTCGGGCAGGGTGACGCCGCCGGCGTATTGGTTGAAATTGGGGCGGCCGACGGACGTATACCACGCGGCGCGGGCGACGAGGTTTTCGCGGAGGTTGTAGCTGGCGTTGAGATTGGGGAAGAGCCGCAGGTATTCCTTCTCCACCTGCGTGCCGCGGGGGAGAAACGTGCGTTGGGAGACGCCGAGGGCGTTGCTGGTCGGCACGATCAGCTGGGGCTGGCCGGCGGCGTTGCGGATGACGCGGCCGGCGGCATCACGTTGGTAATTGAGCGTGGGATCGGTGCGCGGCCCCTCGGCCTCGATGTTGGTCTGCTCGGCGCGCAGGCCGCCGACGAGTTTGAGCCGCCGCTGGAGGAAGCTGGCGTCGGCGCGCAGATAGGCGGCAGAGATCGTCTCCGCGGCGCGTTTGGAGTTGGTGACCTCGGAGCGGTAGAGGGCGTTGGGATCGAGGACGAAGTAAGCGGGACGATCGCGGAACAGGTTGAACGCGTTCTGCGTGCTGGTGTAGCCGATCTTCGGGAAGCCGTAGGGCGCGACCCGTTGCGAGAAAACGGGATCGTAGGCGACGCCGGCACCGTCGTCGCTGCCGACGGGCGAGGTGCTCGCGCGGCCGTCGGCGCCGACGAACTGGTAGGATGGCACGCTCTGGAAGTCGTCGCGGACCGACTGGCGGACATCGATGCCGGCCTTGAGCACGACGGGAATGCCGCGGACATCGAAGTTGCGGCGGAGATTGCCGTAGGCGCTGCGTTTCACGTCCTGGGTGCGGCGGAAGGTGGCGTTGGCCGTCGAGAGGACGAAGTTGTCGAGGTTGTAGGGGTCGACGGGCGCGCCGGTGGTGCCGTCGGTGACGGTGATGCGGTTCGGGCGGAGGTAGAAGATGTCGTCGAAGGCGACGGTGACGTTCTGCCGGGTGGAGACGACCTGGTTGAAGAAGCCTTTATCGGCGCTGCGGAAGTGGAGACGCTCGCGCGCGAAGCCGAGGCCGCTCTCGGCCTTCCAGACGGGGCCGTCGTGGCGCCACGTGAGGGTGGGCATGAGTTTGACGCGGTAGTGGTCGCGCGACTGCGACGTCTGGCGGATCTCGCCGCGACCGATCTGGCCGCGGGTCGAGGTGAGCGAGAAGTCGCCGGGGGAGACGCGATTCGCGAAGAACGAGAGGGTGCGCTGGTTGAGCGGGGAGTCGAAGAACGTGGCCTCGAAGGAAAGCGAGACGCGGTCGCGGGCGGAGAACTTGTAGTCGACCGTCGTGGCGGCGGAGGTGCGCATGGTGGTCTTGCCGCCGTCCTCGACGACGTAATCGGTGAGGTAGGGCCGGTCGGGCGTGGTGTCGGGATACTGTGTGGCCGCGGTGGCGGCGGTGGTGCCGTTGGTGGCGGAGCCGGCGCCGCGCCACGTATTCTGGGTGCGGGCCTCCTCGGTGTATTGCTTGGTGTTGCCGCCGCTCACGGTGAAGCCGAAGCGGTCGTTCACGGGCTTGATGTAGGAGAAATCGAAACCCGGGTGGACCTTGCGTTTGTTGGTCCAGCGCGGGCCCGGGGTCTTGGAGAAGAGGTGGCGGTCGTTGTCGCGCGTCATCAGGAAGACGCTGTAATTGAAGACCGGCCGGGCGCGGTCGAAGGCGCTGCGCGGGATCATGTTTACCGAGCCGGCGAGGGCCGAGCCGGGTGACTCGGGCGTGGGCGAGTGCACGACCTCGAGGCGCGAAATGTTGTTCATCGAGATGGTGTGGAAGTCGACGCTGCGGGCCGTGCCGCCGCCGGCGACCGAGGAGACGTCGAAGCCGCCGACGGTGATCGGCACGTATTCCGGCGGGACGCCGCCCATCGAGATCGAACGCGCGGCGCCGCCGATGAAATCAATCGTGATTCCCGGGAGGTATTTGAGGAAGTCGCCGGGGTTGCTCTCGAGGACGGAGCCGAATTCGTCGGCAGAGACGACGTTGACGATGTTGGACGCGAAGCGCTGCTCGTTGATGGCGATCGCGGCGCCGGCCATTTCCTTCGAGGTGGAGACGACGAAGTTGGCCAGCTGCACGACATCGCCGCCGAGATCGAAGTCGCGGCGCACGACGCCGCCGGCCGGCACGGCGACCGTCGCGGTGCCGGTGCCGAAGCCGGTGAAGAAAACACGCACCGTCGCCGAGCCGGCCGGGACGCCGGACAGGCGATAGAAACCGCCCACGTCGGAGAAGGCCTCCAGCGGTGTATCGGCGACGGTGACGCGGGCCCGTTCCGCGAATTCGCCGGTGCGTAGATTGAGGATGCGGCCCTCGATCGTGCCGGTCGCGCCCGACGCCCGGCAGATGCCAACGGCGAGAAGCATCAGTGGCAGCAAGGTGACGACGAGTGGTCGGGGCGCGGGATTTTTCATGGCAGGGAGACGCGAAGGACGAAGACGCGCCGCGGAGGTGACACAAGGAACGGAATTTTTCCGATCCGTAACGCAGGCGCGCGCACCATGAAGCGGGCCGGCGGACTTCGCGCTTGCCACCCGAACGGTTACTTGAGTTCGCTGCGCACGACCTACCCAACACGACCCGGGCCATGCAAAAACCCGGTCGTTCCCTCCGGAACCTACCCCCTAATCCTGCCATGCATCTGTCTGCTGCCGTCTGCGGCGCGCTGCTGCGCCGTTTTCTCCGTCTGCTGCCGGCCATTTGGGCCGTCGCGTTTGTTTTCTCCGCGTCCGCCCGGGCCGCCGAAGGCGGCATCATTTCCGGGGCGGTGAGCAACACCGCCACCGGCAACATGCTTGAGGGCGCGCGCGTGTCGATCGAGGCCCTCAAGCTCTCGACGCTCACCGACGGGACGGGGCGCTACATCTTCAACAATCTTCCGCCCGGCGAGCATGAGGTGAGCGTCAGCTACATCGGCCTCGATCCGATGAAGGCCAAGCTGACGGTCACTCCCGGCGCGCGGGCCGCACGCGATTTCGAGCTGACCTCCGGAGTCTACAAGCTCGAGGCCTTCAAGGTGACCGGCGAGCGCGAGGGCAACGCGGCGATGATCACCGAGAAGAAGAATGCCGACAACGTGAAGGACATCATCGCCATGGATTCCTTCGGCTACCTGCCCAACATGAGCGCGGGTGAAGTCGTGATGCGCCTGCCCGGCGTGGCCGGCAGCCCGACGGACGAAGGTCTGGCGTATCGCTTCAACATGCGCGGCATGGATCCGACGCTGAATAACGTGACGGTGGACGGCGCTTCGATGACCACGCTGGGCACGAACCGCAGCTTCGAACTGCAGAGCATCACCGGCACGATGTTCGACGCGTTGGAACTGGTGAAGGGCCACACGCCGGACAAGGGCGCGGACTCGCTCGGCGGCACGATCAACTTCAAGACCCGCTCGACCTTCAGCATGCGCGAGAAGCGCCGCGTCACCTACAACTTCAGCACGCGTTGGGCGCCGCCCTTCCTCGAGCAGACGCCGATGCGCTCGCAGCACCGCGCGCACCCGATCCTCAACGTCACGCATCAGGAAGTGTTCAGCGTCTTCGGCGACGACCGGAATCTCGGCGTCTCGGTCAATGCGTTCTACAGCGAAAACGCCGTCGGCGGCTGGCAGACGACCATGGATCGGATCAACACGCCGAGCGGGCCGCAGCCGATCTGGGACTACCAGACCTGGGACAATATCAACAACCGGAAGCAGATGAGCCTGAACATCAAGGCCGACTACAAGCTGTCGGCCTACGCCAAGGCCTCGGTCGGCGTGACGGGCAACGACAACTTCGAGCGCATGCGCCGGCGCGTGACGGTGCGGGCCTTCACCGGCGGCGCCACCACGGTGCCCAACGCCACCACCAGCGGTATCGTGGCCGGGGCCTTCGACCAGTATATCACCGTGGTGCGGCCGATCGCGGGCAACAACATCGATGTCACGATGGACGGCCCGCTGAATTACTACGTGCGCATGCGGCGCCTCGACACCTCCGCGGAATACAACCGCGGCCCGCTGCTCCTCGAATACTCCGGCAGCATCGCGACCACGCATCTGAACAACGGCAACGGCAAGGGCGGCACACTCAACATGCGCCTCGGCCAGGTAAATCCCGCGACCGGGCTTTTCACGTTTGGCGGCGCCGGCTGGATCATCGACACGAGCCGCAACGAACTGCATCCGGAGTTCCGCCAAAACGGCGGACCTGATTTCACCAATCCCGCCAACTACCGGCCGCGCAACACGGACGGCCTCGTGCAGCAGCGCAACGAGAACGACCAGCAGCTACGGCAATTCCGCGTCGATGGTCGCTACACGCTGCCGATTTCGATGCCGACGAACTTCAAGACCGGCTTCCACTGGCGCGAACTCCGCATGAAGGAGTGGGGGCGCGACCGCCATCGCTGGAGCTTCGCGCCCGGCGCCCCGGCCCTGCCGCCGGATCAGAACTACGTGAGCTATGACCGGGTGCAGACCGGACGGGCGATTCCCGTCTGGCAGTCGCACATGTTCACCACCGACGGCCGGCCCACGGATCCTGCGTTGTGGGTCGAGGACCGCTACTATCACGAGCAGCAGAAATACACGGGCACGCGCGGATTCAACGAAGAGATCCCGGCGCACTATTTCATGCTGCAAGGCCGGCTCGGCCGGGAGGGCTTCCTCAGCCGCACGGGCTACCTGGGTGGCGTGCGTTTCGAGACGACCAAGACCATGGCGTGGGGTTGGGTGCGCAGCCGCCGGCTTTCCACCACCGCCGAGCAACTCGCGGATCCTGTCGGCTCAGCCAAGCGCGATTACGACGCCAACTACCGGACGAATCCCGGCGAGTATACGAAGAAGTTCCCGAGCGTGCATGCGTTTCACGACATCACGCCGAACCTGAAAGTGCGCACCAGCTTCTCGACGAGCTACGGCCGTCCGCCGATCGGAAACCTCCTGCCCGGCGAGACGCCCAGCGAAGCGAACCAGACGGTGACGGTGAACAATCCCGGCCTCGGGCCCTACACCGCGAAGAACTGGGATGCGACGCTTGAATATTACTTCGAGCCGGTAGGCAGCCTGACGGTCGGATTCTTCCACAAGGACATCCGTGACTTCATCGTGACGGCCGATGTCGGCACGATCGCCGACGGCTTGGACAACGGCTACAACGGCGAATACGTCGGGTGGACCGAGCGCACCAACATCAACGGCGGCGACGCCACCGCGCAGGGCTGGGAGTTCGCGTATTCGCAGCAGTTCACCTTCCTGCCCGGGCTGTGGAAGGGCCTGGCGGCGTCGTTCAACTACACGCACATCAAGACGCACGGCATGCGCGAGGGCACCCGCTACCTCACGAGCCGCGAGGTGGTGAACTTCATCCCGCACGCGGCCAATGCGTCGCTGACCTGGCGTTTCCGGAAGTTCAACACGCGGCTGCTCTACAACTTCACGGGCGAGCACATCACGACGCTCAACGTGACGAATCCGGCGCTGAACCAATACCGCTACTCGATGAAGACCCTCAACGTGGGCTTCGGCTACTCCGCGCGGCCCTGGCTGAACTTCACGCTCGATGCGTCGAACATCCTCAATGAGCCGCAGCAGTGGTATATCGGCAGCAAGGCCAATCTCCGCCGCCACATCGTGAACTTCGTCACGATCACGGCCGGCGTGAACGGCCGCTTCTGAGCTCGCCGAGGCGCGGAAGTCATTTTCGGGGCGGCAGAAAACTGCCGCCCCTTTTTTCGTCGCCGACGCGTGTCGGGAATACGCCCTGCGCCGTCCGCTGGCCGACGAAGGGCAGGTTCTTCGGATCCGGGCCGCGCGGCCAGAACCGCGGGCCGGCCACGGCCTTGGCGTTTACGCGACGACGGCGGGCGCGCGGCTTACTGCGCCTGTTTGGCGACCTTGCGGGTGTGCGGCTGGACGCCGGTCGGAAGGGCGAGAAGATCGTAGTCCTCGAAACCGGTGATGCGGACGGCAGCGAATTCGCCGACGGGCACGGTGATGGGCACGTAGACGCGACCGTCGATATCGGGGGCATCGGCTTCGCCCCGGGCGACGCCGGGCTCTTCGACGAGGACCTTGAGGGATTTGCCGACGCTGGCCTGGCTGACCTCGGCGGCGATGCGCTTCTGCAGCTTCATCACGCGGTGCCAACGGGCCTCCTTCACCTTCGGGGAAATCTGTTCGTCCATCTTCGCGGCGCGGGTGCCTTCTTCCTGCGAGTAGCGGAAGACACCGAGGCGCTCGAACTTCGTCTCCTCGATGAAGGCGCAGAGTTCGTCGACATCGGCCTCGGTCTCGCCGGGAAAGCCGACGATGAACGTCGTCCGCACCGCGATGCCGGGGATGCCCGCGCGGATGCGTTTGATGAGATCGCGGATGTAGGCGGATGAGGTCTCGCGCTGCATCAGCCCGAGCATGTGGTCGCTGATGTGCTGGAGCGGGATGTCGATGTAGCGGGCGACCTTGGGGCACGCGGCGATGGTGCGGATGAGTTCATCGCTCCAGTGCGCCGGGTGGGTATAGAGCAGCCGGATCCAGAAATCGCCCTCGATAGCGTTGAGTTCGCGGAGGAGGGTGGTGAGCGCGGTGCCGCGGGAGGAATCGACGGGCGTGCGCGGATTGGGGCGCTGCTCCCAGGTGTCCATGCCGAAGAAGGTCGTGTCCTGGGAGATCAGGTTGATCTCGCGCACGCCCTCTTTCACGAGCTGCCGCGCCTCGGCGACGACGCTTTCGACGGTGCGGCTGCGGTGCCGGCCGCGGATCTGCGGGATGATGCAGAAGGTGCACGGGTGGTTGCAGCCTTCGGCGATCTTGATGTAGGCGAAGTGCCGCGGCGTGAGCCGGAAGCGCGGCGTGTCGTAATCGGGAATGAAGGTCGAGCGGCCCTCGATGAACACCGGCGGCTCTTCCTCACGCGGACGATCCTGGGCGCAGATTTGCCGGATGATCGGGGCGACCTTCGTCACCTGATCGAGACCGATGAAGGCATCGACCTCATCGTGCAGCTCGGATTTCAGGTCCTTGGAGAAGCGCTGCGACATGCAGCCGGCGACGATGAGCTTCTGGTTCTGCCGCCGCTTCTTCATCCCGCGCTGCTGGTGCACCTCGAGGATGTGGCCGATCGATTCCTCCTTGGATGAGTCGATGAACGAGCAGGTGTTCACGATCACCACGTCGGCCTTTTCGGCTTCGGGGATGACGGACATGCCCGCCTCGTGGAGATGGCCGACCATGATCTCGCTATCGACGAGGTTCTTGGCGCAACCGAGGGAAATGAGGCTGACTTTGATCATGCGGCGCGGAGACGGGAGACAGCGGTCTGGCGACAAAAAGCAAAACGGCCCCGAGTGCTCGGGGCCGCCTCTGGTCAGACGACTTGGGCGCGACTTACTTCTTCTTGGCGGTGGACTTGGCCGCTTCCTTCTTGCGCTTGTGATAAGCGGCGCGCCGGTTGCGTTTGTTGTGCTTGTTCAGTTGTTGGCCCATGGTGTGGAAAAGAGTGAACGCGCGATGTTTCAGAGCGCCCGGGGCTAGTCAAGCGCCGCCACGAGTTCCACGCGGAGCCGGTCCGGGCGCGGGTGCGCTACCTTTTTCCCTTTCTGAGTGCGTCTTTCCTCTCCTGCGGCGTCGGGGCGCCCCGTAATAAGAGCCGAACCCTGCGTCATGGCTGCGCCCAATCTTCCCCGTCCCGCACCGCCGAGCGCGCAGGCTCCGGCGGCGCCGGACATCGTCGTGGTCGGCGGCGGCATGGCCGGGGTGATGGCCGCCCTCGCGGCCAAGACCGGGCGGAATCGCGTGCTGCTGATCGAGCCGAGCAATGTCCTCGGCGGCCAGGGCACGGCCGGCGGCGTCGCGGGCTTCTGCGGTGACAGCAAACGCGTGAACGGCGAGTTCGCGACGTTGGTGGGCCGCTTGGCGGCCCACGGGCTCATCGAGCCCTACCGCCCCAACGAGGATCGCCGGGCCTATGACCTCGAGTGGTGCGCGTTCTTCCTGCAGGAGATGGTGGTGGAGCGCGGGATCGAGGTGCTGCTGCTCTCGCGCGTGATCGCGGCGCAGGCGGACGGGGGCATGGTGACGGAACTGACGGTGTCGACCTCGGGTGGGATGCTGACGTTGGCCCCGCGGTTCGTGATCGATGCGTCGGGGGCGTGCGTGGTCCCATGGTTGACCGGCTTTCCGTTCATGCATGAAGGCGCGAACCGGCAGCTGCCGATGAGCCTTTATTTCACGCTCTGGGACACCGGGAAAAACGTGACGCCGGTGCTGCCGCCGGGGTGCCCGCGGTGGACGCACGACGACGAGATCCCGATGACGAGCCTGCATCGGTTTTCCTCCGGCAAGGTGGAGGTGAAGATGAAGGTGGTGGGGTTCGATGCCGCCGATGGGCGGGATCGTTCGGCGGCGGAGATTTTCGCCCGGCGCCAGATGCACGCGCTGATCCACTACCTGCAGACCGTGGGTTATCGTGACCGGAAACTGGATACGCATGTGCTGGCGTCCGTCTCGCGCGGGATCGGCATCCGCGAGGAGCGGCGGATCGTCGGCGAGCACGTGCTGACCGAGGCCGAGGCGCGGCGCGCGGTGATCTTTTCGGATGCCGTGGCGGTGAACACCTACCATATCGATTTCCACTGGCCGGATCGGGCGCAACGTGCGGGCACGGGCATCACCGACATGCTTGATCCGCATCATCTGCCGTTGCGGATGATGATCCCGAAGGGAGCGAGGAACCTCCTCGTCGCCGGGCGCGGGGCTTCGGGCGATCAGACGGCCATGAGTGCCTTCCGCGTGATGGCAGTGGTCGCGCAGCTCGGCTATGCGGCCGGACATGCGGCGCGACAATGTGTCGAGGAGGGCGTGACGCTGGAGCGGATCGATGTGCCCCGGCTGCAGGCGGCGATCGAAACGGGCGGGCAGTCGCTGAACTTGTCCGACTACGGGGAGTATCTCCGTTGGGATCGTCTGGTGGACGAAACGGTGCAGGTCGGCGTCTCCGCGTCGGCGCTCGCACTCTCCGCGTTGCGCAACGGTTGTTTCCACGTCGCATGGCGCGATCCGGCGGGCGCATGGCTTGCCATGGAGCGAAGGGAGAAGCGCTGGTCGGCACTGGAGGTCGGAGCAGCCGGGGCAGTCCAGGTCGCGCAGGGTCACGGCTCCGATCTTGGTCTGCGGCTCGCGGATGGGACGCTGGTCCGCCTGCGGGGTGATGCGGCGCGCCAGACGCTCGGCGTGGCGCTCTCCGAGAATGATGGCGCCACGTGGTCGGCGCTGCGCGACCTGTTGGGGAACGTGAACCTGGCGGTGCGTCCGGCGGCGGTCGCGACGGCGGTGGGGCTCGCGTTGGTGTTTCTCGACCGGCAGGGGCAGCTGCGTTTCTGGCACGGCTCGAAGGAGCGACTCGCGGAGGGTCCGCCGGTGCCGTCGGCGGTGCGCTTGAATGCGCCGCCGGACCACGTCGAGGAAGCGGACGCGCTCCGGGCATGAGCGGCCGGCGGTCGACCGGCGGCAGCTTGCGCGCGCTCCGGCGAGGTGCTTGATCGCGGTCGGCATGCCCCGCTCCGACGATCGCCAACGGATACTCGCCGCCCTGCGCGGCTGGACGGAGCGCCGGGTCGATCTGCCGGTGCGACGGGTGCTAGAGGGCAAGAAGCCGGCGAGCGATCACCCGGCCTTCTTCATGGAGGTCCCGCGGCTGATCGTGGGGCTGGAGGGGCAGGGGACGTTTGTCACGCTGGAGCAGGACCGCGAGGTCTCGATCGATCTTGCGCCGGGCCAGGTGCTGTTCCTTGCACCGTATACCTGGATCTGTCCGGTGCCGCGTGCGGCGTATCGGTCGCTCGGCGTGGTGTTTCGGCCCGATTCCACGCGGCTCACGATCCATGCGCGGCGGGCGATCACGGCGAGCGGCGCGATCCCAAGCCGCTATCTCGCGCAGTGGCGCACGCTCGAGACACTTGGCCCCAAGGGCGACCATCTGCTCGCCCTCCTGCGGGAGCCGCCCGCGCCGGGGCTGGGGGAGCGGACCTTCGGGCATCTCGCGGAGATCCTGATGGCGGAGATCGCCGCCCTCGTGGCCCGTGCGCCGGAGCACGTGCGACCGGGGCAGGTGGTGCTGTGGCAATCGGTGCTCGATTACGTGTCGGAGCACTGGTCCGACCCGAAACTCAGCCGGAAGGAGACGGCGCGGTTCTTCAACCGCCACCCCAACCATTTCTCCCGGTTCTTCCACGAGCACGCGAAGCGCAACTTCCGCGTCTACGTGAACGAGATCCGCCTCGAGCGCAGCCTGCATTTCCTCCGCGATCTGCGCTACAACGTCACCGACGTCGCCAATCTCTGCGGCTTCACCGACGTGCAGTATTTCATCCGCTGCTTCCGGCGGCGATTCGGGTTCACGCCGGGGGAGTTTCGCAAGCGGCACGAGGATTGAGGCCCCGGCCGGCGGGCCGGATGCTACCTATTTCCACGTCTTGCTAGTTTATTCCCGTTTCCCCGGCCGGCGCGCGCTGCCAGCGTGCGGCCACCCCATGAAAACGTTTCCCGCCCTGCTTGCGCTCGGCCTCCTTGTGACAACCGCCGCGTTCGCGGCCCCCGCGGCCGACTCCCCGCACCCGCGCACCCATCCTGCGTCGCGCATCATGCTGCGCGGTCCGTGGGTGCCCGCGAACCCCGACGAGATCAACTTCGACAAACTGCCCCGCGTGCCCGTGCAGCCGATCGTGATCAGCGACGTGCGGGACCGGAAGGGCGTGAACCAGCACAACTACCTCATCCACCACGGCGGCAAGTTCTGGGCGATGTGGAGCGACGGGCCGGAGATCGAGGACCGGGTGGGGCAGGTGGTGAAGTTTGCCACCAGCAACGACGGGCTGACGTGGTCCGCGCCGCGGATGATGACCGGCTATCCGAAGGGATTCGGCCCCGATTCCCCGATCTACAACACGCGGAAACCGGAGGGATTCCGCTACATCTCGCGCGGGTTCTGGGTGCGCGAGAACGAGCTGCTCGCGCTCGTCTCGCTCGACGAGGCGGCCGGGTTCTTCGGGCCGAGCCTGGAACTGCGGGCGTTCCGCTGGAACGCGAAAGCCGATCGCTGGGATGACCTCGGCGTGGTGCAAAAGGATGCGATCAACAATTTCCCGCCGCAGCGGCTGCCGACGGGCGAGTGGGCGATGACGCGGCGCAAGCACGACTACAAGACGACCGGCGTGCAGTTTCTCATCGGCGGCGTGACGGCGCTGGACCGGTGGGACTCGATCCCCGTCGTGCGCGGGATGGACAAGGACAACCCCCTCAATGCCGAGGAGCCGATCTGGTGGACGCTGCCGGACGGCAACCTGATGGCGCTGTTCCGCGACAACGCGAAAAGCCAGCGGATCTTCCGGGCGTTCTCGACCGACAGCGGCCGCTCCTGGAGCACGCCGGTCGTGACGGACTTCCCGGATGCGCGCTCCAAGCTGCATGGCCTGCGGCTCAAGGATGGCCGCTATGTGCTCGTCTCGAATGCGAATCCCAAGAAACGCGATCCGCTGACACTCGCGGTGAGCGACGACGGCATCGTTTTCCACTCATTATTCTACCTCGTTGGCGGGCGGCATGTCGATTACCCGCACGTGATGGAGCATGACGGTTTCCTCTACGTGGCGCACTCGGGCGGGAAGCGCTCGGTCGAGGTGCAGCGGGTGCGGATTGCCGACCTCGCCGGGTTGAAGATGCCGGCGAGCGTGAAGTAACTCCGGGTGCGCGCCGGCGCTGGATTCGGGCGCGCTGCCCACGGTGGCCGCACCACCGGACGCTACCTTTTTCCCTGTCTTGCTAGCTTATTCGCATGCGAGTCCGGGGGCGGGCTGGATTTCGGTCCGGACGCTGAACGGATCACCCCTCCACGCCTCCCGGTGCAGCCCTGAAATGTCATGACCCCGACCCCCTTCCTTCATCGTTCGCTCCCGCCTGTCGCGCGTCTGCTCGGCATCCTGTTTCTTGCCCTCGGCCTGAGCGCGGCGCTGCACGCACAATCGAGCACCGGAACCGTGACCGGGCGGGTGCTCAATGCCGTGACCGGGGCCTACCTCGAAGGCGCGGAGGTGAGCGTCGCCGGGCTCCCGCCGGTGGTGACCGACCGCAACGGCGGATTCACGCTCCCGGGTGTGCCCGCGGGCAGCCAGCAGGTGCGGGCGTTCTACACCGGGCTCGATGCGCCCGCGCGCACGATCGAGGTTCGCGCCGGACAGAGCGTCGAGGTGGCCTTCACGCTGCAGTCGAAGGACGTGACGCTGCTCGAGGCATTCACGGTCTCGACTTCACGCGAAGGCGAGGCCGCGTCGATCACGCGCCAGCGCACCGCGGCCAACGTGGTGAACGTCGTCTCGACCGATGCGTTCGGCAGCGTCGCCGACGGCAACATCGGCAACCTCATGGTCCGGTTGCCGGGCGTGGCGGGCGAGTTCGAGAACGGCGAAGTCGTCGGCATCAAGATCCGCGGCACGCCGGTCGAATTCAGTGCGCTGAACGTCGACGGGCTGCGGGCGACGGGCGCGTTTTCCGGCTTCAACACCCAGGGCGACCGCGGCGCCCAGAGCGATCAGATCCCGGCCGAGTTCATCAAGGAGGTCCAGGTCACGAAGGCGGCGACGCCGGACCAGATGGCCGACTCGATCGGCGGATCGACCAACCTCGTCACGAAATCGGCGCTGGATTTCAAGGAGGACGTCCTGACCTACCGGGTCGGCGTCAACCACAACACCCACCGCGACGACCGCACGCGTTTCACGCCCAACGCCGCCGCGACCTGGCTCACCCGGATCGGCGCGAACCGCGACATCGGCATGGCGCTGTCGCTGAGTTACACCGACACCGAGGCCCCCCGCGACCGCGTGCAGACGCAGCGTTCCGAGGCGGACGGTCGCGCCACGCAGGCGCGCACGCTCTCGAACATCAATCAGCGCATCCGGGCCGGCGCGGGCCTGAAGTTCGATTACCGCGTCTCCGGCGCGACGAGTGTGTTTCTCAAGTTCCAGCACAGTTACTACTTCTTCGACAGCAACCGGCTCGTGTATGCCGCCGCGGATAGCGCGACGCGGCGCGTGGCGGACTACAACATCGTGAGCCGCGCGCAGATACTCGCCGGCACGACGCCGCGCACGGTCACCAATCAGACGGCGTCGGTCGCGCCCGGCTACACGGACAGCTTCACCGAGATGCTGCACGCGAACTGGTCGTTCGACGGCGACAACAACGAGAAGACCGGGCGGCAATACACGTTCGACGTCGGTGGCAGCACGCGCCTGGCCGAGGGCGAGGTGACCTACCGCGCGTCCTACGCGCCCTCGACGTTCAAGAGCAACCTGCGGACCTTTCTCATGACGCTGCAGACGCCGATCGGCATGGCGGTGGACACGACGGGCAGCCGCTCTCGGCCCGTCTTCCGGCAGACTTATGGTCCGAGCATTCTTTTCGGGCAGGCGGATTTCAGGAACTACCGCGGGCAGATGCAGCAGCAGCCCGAGACCGGCGCGGAGAACGTGACGAACGCGAAGGTCGATTACCGCCGCCCGGTGCGGTGGGGCGGTGGCACGCTGGAGTTCAAGTCCGGCGCGGCGTGGCGTCGCCAGTATCGCGATCTCGTGGTGGGTCGCCCCAACTGGAATTACACGGGCGCGGATGGCGTCGCGGGCAACACCGACGACGACCTCGCGGCGTTGATGCTGTCCGGTCCCGCCTACACCGTCTTCAACAATGGCGGGGTTTGGCCGCAGCTGCCGGGGGTCAGCTTTCCGAAGGCGTGGAGCGTGTTCAACTCGAGCCCGCAGCTGTTTCGGCCGGCGGGCACCTCGGTGTCGGAGCCGCCGAATGTGAGTTCGATCCGCGAGGACGTGCTCGCGGGCTATGCGCAGGGCAGCACCAAGCTCGGGCAGCTGACGGTCCTCGGCGGCTTCCGCTACGAGCGCACGGAGATCGAGGGCGCGGGACGCTATTCCGATCCCCGGCGTCCGACGATCACGCGCACGACGCGGGACGGCAGCTACGGCCAGTGGTTCCCCAGCCTTCATTTCCGCTACGACCTCACGCGCCAGTTGCTCGCGCGGGCGAGCTATTCGACCGGCGCGGCCCGGCCCAACATGACGGACCTGTATCCGACCACCACGGTGTCCTACAATGCCACGACCGGCCTCGGCACGGTCACGCAGGCCAACCTTGCGCTGAAGCCGCAGGAGACGGAGAACTACGACCTGGCGCTGGAGTATTACTTCGAGCCAGCGGGCGTGTTGTCGGTCGGCGTTTTTCGGAAGGACATCACCGACTTCCTCTCGCGCACGAGCGACGAGATCGATGCCGGTCCCGGCAACGGCTTCGGCGGGGACTTTGCGGGTTTCGTCCTCAACACGACGTCGAACCAGGGGAAGGCGAAGGTCGAAGGCTGGGAGATCAACTACAACCAGCGCCTCACGATGCTGCCGCGGCCGTTCAACGGTCTGCAGCTTTTCGGCAACTACACGTATCTGAAGACCTCCGGCGTGTATCGCGAGGGAGCCGCCGAGCTGGCGGGCTTTGTGCCGCGGACGGCCAACGCCGGCGTGTCCTTCCGTTGGCGGAAACTCGAGGCGCGCGGCGCCTGGCGCTATACGGGCGATCAGCTCCGGAGCTACAACGCCCTCGTGCATCAGCAGAATCGGTTCCGGCCGGTGGAGAGCATCGATCTGAATTTCCTCTACCAATTCAGCGCCCGGTTCGGATTCTTCTTCGACGTGATCAACCTGAAGGACAAATGGCCGGAGAACTACACGGGGCGCGACCGTGGGCGGATCACGTTCAGCGACAGCTACGGCACCCGCTACAACGCGGGCGTGAGCGGTCGATTCTGATGCGTCGCGCCGCCCCACTTCCGACCGCCGGCGTGGGCCGTGCCCTGCAGGCGGTGGCGGCGTGGGTGAGTGGACTGGCGGTCATTGCCGGAGCGATGGCCGCGCATGTGGTGCGGCCGAAAGCGACTTCCGATCACCCGGAGTTTGCGGTGCGGGCGTTATCCCTGCCCGACGGTGCGAGCCTCGCGTTTTATGTCCGCGCCGGGCGCGAGCCGGCGCTGGTGCTCGTGCCGGAAACGCACGGTGATCGCACGCAGTTTCAGGAGCCGGCGTTTCTGGCTGGTCTGCCCGCCGACCGGCAGATCGTGATCGTGGAGAGCCGGGGGCAGGGGCGCAGCTGGCCGCCCCCGACGCCGGAGCAGGCGTCGATCGAACGCTACGCGGACGACGTCCTGGCGGTCGTGCGCGAGCTCAAGCTCGGGCACTGGCATATCGGCGGCCATAGTCTCGGCGGCATGATCGCCCTGGAGATTGCGGGACGGAGTCCCGCGGGTCTGGTCGGCGCCATCGCGCTCGAAGGCTGGGTGCATCATACGGTGCAGGCGGCGGCGTTTCCCGCCGCCGAGCCCCGGCCGGCGGCGGAGCAGGCGGAGATGCGGCGGCAGCGCGAGGAGCGCTACCGCTCGCAGGGCTGGACGGCCGCAGAGGTTGCGGCGCTGGGGCAGATCTGGCGCCACTGGGAGCGCGGCGACGCGAGCGTGGAGGCCTTGCGGGTTCCGTTGCTGACCGTTTGGGGCGACCGGGGACGCGCGGTGCGACCGACGCGGGCGCAGCTGCGCCTGCCGGAGCGACGAGGAATCGAGGTGCGCTGGGTTCCGGGCGCGGATCATTACGTCACCGATGCGCCGTTCGCGGCCGCGACGGCCACCGAGATCAGCCGCTTTCTCGCCGCGGTCGAGCGCCCGGAGCGCGGCGCGACGACGTCCGTTCCGCGCCCCAACATCGTGCTGATCCTGGTCGATGACCTCGGCTATGCCGATCTCGGCTGCTACGGCAGCCGGACGCATCGCACGCCGCACATCGACCGGCTGGCCGGGCAGGGGCTGCGCTTCACCGATTTTCACAGCAATGGCGCCGTCTGCAGTCCCACGCGAGCCGCGCTTCTGACGGGCTGCTATCCCCAGCGCTACGGCATCGAGGCGGCGATTGGCTTCGTGCGCGACGAAGGCGTGCCGCTCGAGGCCACGCTGGTGTCGGAGGTGCTGCGGGGTGCCGGCTACCGCAGCGCGGTGTTCGGCAAATGGCACGTGGGGCACGTCGCCCATTTCGGGCCCAACGCCCAGGGTTTCGACGAGAGCGCGTGTGCCAACAACAACCCGGACTACCACTCGCACGTATCGCGCGACGGCAACGTCGACTGGTATCGCAACGGGCAGCTTGCAGATGAGCCGGGTTATCTCGTCGACGTCGTCACGCGGCACGCGACGCGGTTCATCGCGGAGAATCGGGAGCGTCCGTTCTTCCTCTACGTGCCGCATCTCGCCGGGCATTTTCCGTATCAGGGCCGGGGCGATCCGCCGCACCGCACGGCCGGCCGCACGTGGGATGGCGAGGACCGATACGGACCTCTGCCCAAACCGGAGCGGAAGCGGGCGTATCGCGAGATGGTCGAGGCGGTCGACGACAGCGTGGGGCAGATCGTGGCGGCGTTGGAAGCCGCCGGCGTGAGGGACCGCACGCTGATCTTCGTCACCTCGGATAACGGCGGATACCTGAGCGTGAGCGATCACGGCGGGTATCGCGGCGAAAAAGGCGAGTTGTTCGAGGGCGGCCATCGCGTGGCGGCGATCGCGCACTGGCCGGGACGGATTGCGCCGGGCACGGCGGCGGAAACGGCGATGACCGCGGATCTCATGCCGACCTTCCTGGCCGTGGCTGGTGTGGGCGCCACGCCGGGGCTGGGCCTCGACGGTGTGGACCTGAGCGCCGTGCTGGTTCGTCGGGCCGCCTTGCCGGAGCGGCCCTTGTTCTGGCGCGATGCCGACGAGAGAGCGGTGCGGCTTGGCCCCTGGAAACTGCATGTGACGGAGCAGAAAATCGCACTGTTTCATCTCGGGCGTGATCCGGGGGAGAGCCAGGATGTGGCAGCGGAGGAAACCGGGCGGGTCCGCGACCTGAGCGCCCGTCTGGCGGCATGGGAGGTGGAGGTGGGACCGCGGGACGCGAAGCGACGGGCTCCGTCGCGGTGACAACGTGACACTTTGCATGATGAAGATCGGAACCCTTGCCTTGGGCATCACGTGGGCGGCGGCTTGGACGGCAGATGCGCCGGCGGCGCCACCGGCGACGTCGCCCGTCATGCTGGCCGGGCCGTGGGTGCCGGCGGATCCGCGCGCGATCGATTTCGCGGCGCTGCCAAAGCTGCGGGCGGAGCATGCGGTGGTGAGCGATGTGCGGGGAGCGGGCGGCCACCGGGTGAATCAGCACAATTACCTGGTGCAGTTCGCGGGCCGGTTTTGGGCGATGTGGAGCGACGGGCCGGGCGAGTCGCGCGGGGAGGGACGGGTGCCGGGCCACGACCGGGCGGATCAGCACGTCTCGTTTGCCACCAGCGCGGACGGTCTGACGTGGGGCGCGAAGGGCAATCTCACGGGCCGGCCCGACCCGGGCTACGGCTGGATTGCGCGCGGCTTCTGGGTGCGCGAGGGGCAGCTGCTGGCACTGGCGAGCCGCTACGAGGCTCCGGGCTACGCGGGACCTGGGCTGTCGCTGCATGCGTTTGAACTCGCGACCGCGCCGGACGCGCCGCAGCCGGCGTGGCGGCATCGCGGTCTGGTCTTCGACGATGCGTTGAACAACTTCCCACCGAAGCGGCTGCCGAGCGGGGAATGGATGATGTCGCGCCGCGACGGCCGGCAGGACGTGCACTTTCTGGTCGGCGGGGTGGGGGGCTTCGACCGCTGGCGGTCGTTTCCGGCGGTGGCATATCGGGGCGGCGACGGCCGGCCCGAGGAACCCTACTGGTGGGTGCTGCCGGACGGCAGGACAGTAGTGGCGCTTTATCGCGACAACGCCCGCTCGGGATTCCTGTTGCGCGGCTTCTCGCATGACAACGGCCGCACGTGGACCGAGCCCTTGCGGACCAACTTTCCGGACGCGACCTCGAAGTTCAGCGGCGTGCGGCTGGCCGACGGACGCTACGTGATGGTGTCGAACGCGAATCCCAAGGCGCGCGATCCGCTTACGCTGGCCGTGAGTCGCGACGGCCTGACCTTTCATGCGCTCGGTTACCTGGTGGGCGGCCGGCACGTCGATTATCCGCATGTGATCGAGCATGCGGGAGCGCTCTTCGTGGCGTTTGCGACCGCCAAGCAGACCGTCGAGGTGCTGAAGGTGAAGCTGGAGGAAGTCGACGCGCTGGAGCGGGCGCAGGCCAGGGGGAGCCGGTGATGGAGATCAAGATCCGGGCGCTCGATGCCGCGGCGGTCTCGGTCTATCTGATCGGGATGCTCGTGCTCGGCTGGGTGTCGGCGCGGCGCAGCGCGACGGCGGAGAACTACTTCGTGGGCCACCGCGACTTCCCGGGCTGGCTGGTCGGGCTCTCGATGCTGGGCAGCATCATCAGCTCGACGACGTTTCTGGCGCTGCCGGCGGCGGCCTACGTGCTCGATTGGCGCCAGCTGACGGTGAACCTGATGGTGCCGTTTGTGGCGGTGGTCGCGGTGGTGGTCTTCATCCCGTTCTTCCGGCAGGGGCAGATGACCTCGGCGTTCGAGTATCTCGGCCTGCGGTTTGGGCGGCTGGCGCGGCTCTACGGCACCACGAGTTTCATTTTTCTCCAACTGATCCGGCTGGCGCAGGTGCTGTTCCTGATGTCGCTGCCGATGCAGTTCCTCACCGGATTGCCGCTGGAGGTGGTGATCGTCGCGGCGGGGATCTTCGTCGGGCTCTATACGATCGCGGGGGGCATGGAGACGGTGGTGTGGGCCGATGCCACGCAGGCCGTCGTGAAGGTCGGCGGGGGTGTGCTGTGCCTGATCTGCGTGGTGACGCAGCTGCCCGGCGGCTTCGCGCAGGTGATCGAGGTCGGGAGCGCGGCGAACAAATTCAGCCTGGGGAGCTTCGACTGGGATCTCACGCAGCGGACATTCTGGACGGTGGCGATCCTCGGGGTGCTGAACTGGCTCAACATCTACTCCGGCGAGCAGACGATCGTGCAGCGCTACGTGTCGGCGCGTTCAACGTGGGAGGCGCGCAAGGCGACGATCCTGTTCTCGGCCGTGGTGGTGCCGACGTGGACGATGTTCTTCTTCATCGGGACGTCGCTCTACGTTTTCTTCAAGGTGAACCCGGATCCGGCGGTCGCGAGCCTCCAACCGGACCAGATGCTCTCCTATTTCGTGTTCACGCACGTGCCGGCGGGGCTGGCGGGCATCGTGATCGCGGCGGTGCTGGCCGCGGCGATGAGCGCGCTCGACTCCGGCGTGAACTCGATCGCGACCGTGACGGTGGTCGATCTCCTGAAGCCTTATCTGGCGCGAGGGAGGAGCGACCGCTTCTACCTGCAGGCGGCGCGGGTGACGACCGGGCTCGCGATCGTGGCGGCGGTGGGTGGGGCGCTGTTTTTTTCGCGGCTGGAGAAGGAGAGCATGAACGACGTGAGCCTGATTGTCTTCAGCGTGCTGGGCGGGGCGATCACGGCGATCTACATGGTGGGCTTCTTCACGACGCGGGTCGGGGCGCGGGCGGCAAATCTGGCGCTGGGCTGCTCGATCGCGCTGAATGTCTATCTGGGGCTCGGCGTGATGAAGGTCCTGCCCGAGGGCTGGCGCCTCGGGGTGCACAGCTACTGGGTCGGAACAGTGGTGAATCTGGCATTTGTGGCGGTGGCGTATGGTGCGAGCTGGCTGTTTCCGGCCGGGCGCCGGGATCTGGCGGGGCTGACGGTCTGGACGATGGCCCGCGGGGCACGGAAGCCGGACGCGTGAAGTTTTTGCGAAAGTTTCGGACGGCCGCGCCGATGAGACGCATAGAGGCCTCACATGATTGCGGATGCCAGCATACCCGTATGCGCCGTGACACCGGACGAGATTGTCCGGGAGGTGCGGCATCTGCCGTCGGCGCCCAAGGTGCTGCCGCGGTTGAAACAACTGCTGGGTGACGGCAACTCGGCCATGCACGAGATCGTGACGCTCGTGCGGCTCGATCCCGGGATCGCGGCGCGGGTGCTGCAGGTGGCGAACAGCGCGTATTTCTCGAAGGGCGTCCGCTGCACGACGGTCGAGGAAGCGGTGAACCGCGTGGGCTACGACCAGATCCACGAATTGGTCGCCTATGCCGTCGCTTCGCAGGTGCTGGTGCGTCCGCTCGAGACGTATGCGATGGAGGCGGACGAGATCTGGACGCTCTCGGTGGCGTGCGCGCTGGCGGCGGAAGTGCTGGCGGAGCGCACGGGGCAGGACCGCAGCGTGGCCTACACGATCGGGCTGCTGCATTGTGTCGGCATGGTCGCGCTCGACGAGTGGTCGCTGCGGCGGCACCGCGGCCTCACCTTCCGGCGCGGGTCGTTTCCGCGCGAGGCGATCGACAGCGAGCGCGCGATTCTGGGTTTCACGCAGGCGGATGCGGGTGCGGCGCTGCTGGCGCACTGGGAGTTTCCCTTCCACATGTGCGAACCGGTGCGCCTGCAGTATGTGCCGCGGATCTCGGCCGTGCATCTGCGGATGGCGACACTGCTCTACGTCGCGAAATGGATCCGCTCGACCGTATGCGCGGCCGACGAAGCGCAGCGGCCGCCGGTGCCGGAGCAGATATTCCTGCAGCCGCTCGGGCTCACGCCGGGGTCGTTGCGGACGCTGT
>JACCDO010213596.1_pt1 | contig 42355 bp, 36 predicted proteins | sample 7446101 | NCBI WGS metagenome assembly JACCDO01 (sample SAMN15323440, study PRJNA562643) | freshwater metagenome | isolation source: river surface water | place: USA:Blue River Watershed | collected 2017-08-16 | reverse complement strand
TATCAATTATAAATTTTTTAATTAAATATAATCCCAAAGGAATAAATGCACTAAAGAAACACCATATTGCACCTAAAAATGGTCTAGGATAATATATAAAACTAATTGATAATGTAATTGCTGCTAGGATAATAATTGATATTGCTGCTTTTTTATCTGGAATACCTAGATATAATAATAAAAATAATATAATAACATATATTACATTAATTATGATAGTAAAATTCATTTGTCCCCATTTCCATAATAAATATGGACTATTATCTTTGATTGTACATTTATTTTTTTGAAATGCAAATTGTACTAGATATAAAATAACACATACTAGATAAAATAATATTAGAGATTTAATAATATTTTTATTGAGTTGTGTATTTGTTTTGGATTGATTATAAAAATATAATAATAATAAACCTAGAACAATAGGTTGAAAGTAATTTATAATCATACCAGCAAAAGATACAGATTTATTATATAGATCACATTTCTGATGTGACCATAATAAAAACTCAATTAATTGCATTAATACAACATATCCCATAAAAATACCAATAATTTTATAAGAAACTTCATTTTCTAGATACAATAAATAAGAAAATGATGAACCTAATAAATAAGTCGCTAGACTAACCGGTGCAGAAAAACACATTATATTTATTATTTATATTTATTTTAAGATAATTTTTTATTTATCAATATAGTATGTCTAAAAAACTTAAATAAATTGTTGGGTATGATTAAATATAACTAAATAAAATGTCACAAGAGGAAGAAAATAAAACACTTCATCTTAAACTAGAAGATATATTAACACTACCTAAACAAAAAATATGTTTAGCTATGATTGTTAAGAATGAAACTAAAGTACTTGAACGTTGTTTTAACTCTTTATATAATGATAAAAGAAAGATCATTGATTATTGGGTTATTTGTGATACTGGATCAACAGATGGTACACAAGATTTTATTAAAAAATATTGGGCTGATAAAAAAGTTCCAGGTGAGTTACATCAACATGTATGGAAAAATTTTGGACATAATCGTTCTCTTTTAATGGAACTAGTTAGAAGAAAGGGTGATTATATTATAACTTTAGATGCTGATGAAGTTTTTGTATTTGAAGATGATTTTGTAATGCCTTTTCTTGATAAAGATATGTATTTAATTTGGAGTCGTAAAGGTTCTACTGATTATCAAAGATTACAATTAGTTAGTGATAAATTTGATTGGTATTATAAAGGTGTATGTCACGAATATTTAACACACGTTGAAAAAGAAGGTAATGTTCCAATATCAAAGGATGTAATGCCTAAAATGATGAATATACCTTATCCAGATGGTTCTAGATCATCTGATCCACATAAATATAGACGTGATGCTTTTATTTTTGAACAAGCTTTATTAGATGAACCTGATAATTCTAGATATATTTATTATACTGCCCAAAGTTATAGAGATTGTCAAGATTATGATAATGCCATTAAATATTATAAAAAACGTGTTGAAATTGCACCTAATTGTACTTCTGAGGAAACATATTATGCTCAATATCAAATTGCTTTATGTAAAATATGTAAGAATGAACCATTTGATAATTATGCTGTTGATTTATTAAAGGCATATAATATTAGACCAATTAGATTAGAAGCAGCTCACGTTTTTCTAAAATGTGCAAGAGCTAATAAATTATCATTAGTTGCTTTTCATACATTTAAACACGTATTAGAAAGACCTAAATTACATACAAATGATACTTCATTTTTAAATCCAGAAGTCTATGATTGGTCAATGTTAAATGAATTATCATTATGTGCAGTTGCTAGTGGTCAATATCATGATGCATTTGCTATTTTAGAAAGACTTAAAAAAGAAAATAAATATCCTCCTGAAATGTCCGAAATGATTAATAATAATATGAAAGTACTTGATAATATTATCAAGAGTGGTAATACAAATATAAAAATTCAAATGCCAGAAGAACAAATTCAAGTTAAACAAATTAAATAATTTTTTAAGGTCTAATATTACCTTGTACTAATGATCCAGAACGAACGGCACCTCCTCTATGTTTACGACGGGATGATCTTTTTGATTTTGATCTTTTTTGTAATTTAGATCTAGATTTCTTTTGTGTTCTAGATTTTTTTCTAGAACCTCCATTTTGAATTGTACACATACCAGCTCCACAAGTCATTTTAAAGTTTTATTTTATTGTTCATATAAGAAATTTTTTTAAACGAACATTTTATTTTTATCTTTGTATTAATTAAAAATAAAAATAAAATGTTCTGGGGTTTATTTAAAACCAAAAAATCAAAAAAACGTGCTTGCAAAGGTAAAACAAAGAAAACAGCTGTTAAAAAAGTTGTTAAAACACGTGCCAAAAAAGTAGTAGCTGTTAGAAAATTATCAAAGAAATCAGTTAAACGTGTTAATAAGAAAGTTAAAAGAGGAGGTGCATCAGACAAACACCGTAAATAAATTATTTCTTTTTAGGTAAAATTTTAAGACCTGGTTTTCTTACTTTTAATCTTTTTGTTCTTATAAAATCACATATTTGTTCTGCTTTTGATTGATCATTATTAAAATATGAGGTGAGACATTCTTTTAAAAATGTTAATGATATATTATTATACTGTATTTCTTCAAAATAACAAACACGACTATTTGGTAAATTTATTGCTGTTTTTTGCATATTATTTGATTTGATGTATGTTGTAAGCTGTTTTTCTAGATCTTCTTTTACAGTATTTATTTTATTAATTTGTTCTTTTAATTCGAGTGATTTAAGTTCATATGATATCCAAGCTTTAATTTTTTCAGAGAATTGATTTTCAGTTGATGCCATTTAATCAATAAAAGATATAAAAATAATAAAAAGCAAACATTATAAATTATTATAGATGTTCATTCAAGTGTTTTGAAATAATATCTAACATAATTTCACGTATTTTTTCTTTTTCTTGTAATGACTTATTATTATTATGAATAGCATATGAACATATAATTTTAGTGACGATGTATGGATCCATATCAGCTCCAGGTCGTCTATCTTCAATATATCCTTTTAATGAACTTACAAAACTTCTAGGTATTCTAATACTAGATCCTCTGTTAGCAATACCATATGTGAATTTATTATATGAACTTGTTTCATTTTTACCAGATAATCTTAATATATTATTTTCAGATCCAAATGTAGGAATATCAATTTCGTGACATAATGCCATTTGTCTAATAACTTCAGATGTTTTGTAAAGATTATAAAAAGGTTTTTCTGGATGAGGTTCTCTCATATCTAATGTACTAAAGTTAACGTGACATCCAGATCCATTCCATTTATCACTATTTAATATATCTGGTTTAGGTGTTAAAACAATATCCCATCCTATTTCTTCAGCACATCTAGTTAAAATAAATCTAGCAACTTGTAAATAATCAGCTGCAAGTATTCCTTCTTCACATATTTGTATTTCCATTTGTCCAGGTGCAACTTCATAATTATAACCTGTCACATTAATTGACCAATTACCAAGAATTCTAATCACATTATCTAAAAATCTACGACTATATTTATGAATAGATTTACCACCATTTCCACAATAATAATCTCCTTGTGGAGCGGTTTTTTCATCATTCCATACAATTGGTTTACCATCTTTAAATACAAAAAATTCTTGTTCAATACCAAATAATGGTTTTAATGCTTTAATATTTTCATCTTCGAAAAAATCTACAACAGATGCTCTAGTATTTGTTTTATGAGGAGTTCCATCTGCATTCATACATTCACAAAATACATAATAATAATTTGCATTAATATTATCAAAATCTTTTAATACTAAATAAGGTTTAATAAATACTTCTGAATTATGTCCGGTTGCTTGACCTGTTGAACTACCATCATAATTCCACATTTCTAAACAACAAGGAGATGGTTCAATACATGAAGAATCTATTTTAACCTTTGATCTAAAATTATTATTATTATCTAACCAAATGTATTCTAACTTATTTTTATACATTTTATATTATATTTTCTAAAAATAGTTAAGTCTTTAAGTTTTTTTTATTTAACTCCATATTCCAGTTGTTCTAAATAACATTATAAAAACTAATATTAAAAATAATAATATTAATAAGAAAAGAATTGTTGATGCCATTATATATGGATATAAACGTCCAATTAAATAATCAATTAATGGATCCATCAAATTAGATTGTATTTTATTCATATTTTCTTTTTTTTTTACTTCAATTATACATTTTTCTAATAATTCGTTTCCAATAGCTTCCCAACTTTCCATTTTATTTTTTTTCAAAGAAAATAAATGTGTTTATTTCATCGAATTTTTATAAAATAAATAATTAATAATTACAATGAATAATAAGTTATTTTCAGAGTATATAAAACAAAAAATATATTTACATCGGATTAAAACATATTCTGAACAACAAGAAATAATAAAAAATGAAGAACTCAATACAAAAGAAGAATTAAAAGAAAAAGAAAAACAGCAACAACAAAAAATAGAAAATTTCAGAAAATTACAAGAAACTAAAAAATATAAAAAACTTCAAGAAGAAAAAAAAAATCAAGAAGATGAAAGAATTAGAGAACAAGACAGAATTAAACAAATTCAATTATCTAGAGAAGTTGCAATAATTAAACAGATGAAAATGATTAAATTATATCAAGAAATGGGTAAATTTAAACAAACAGATAAAGAACCAAAAAAAATTATAGAAAAACAAATAAAATCAATTGAATCAGATAAAAAATCAATTGAATTAGATAAAAAATCAATTGAATTAGATAAAAAATCAATTGAATTAGAAGAAAAAAAATTTGAATTAGAACAAAAAGATATAGAATTAGAAAATGCAAAATTAATACAACAAGAAATAGAAAATGAAAAAAAAAAATTTAAACAACAAGAAAATATTAATATAGATTTAGTTATAGATACAAATTTAATTCAATATAATTTAAATGAAGACAATATAGATACAAATTTAAATGATAATAATATAGATTTAGTTATAGATACAAATTTAATTCAATATAATCTAAATGAAGATAATATAGATAGAAATATAAATGACAACCATAAAAATATTAATTTAGATTTAATTGAATTAAATAATCTTATTAATGAACCAATAAATAAAGAAAATGAAAATAATAATAAAGATGAACTAGAAGTAGAAAAAGAAACATTTATTGAGAATCATAAAAATAATAAATATGAATATTTAAAAAATATGAATAATTCAGATTATATTAGAAATGTTCATATTGATATAATTAATCAAATAAAAATATTAAAAGATTATAATATCATAAATAAATATTTTGAGACTTTGAAAAAAATACATTCATTTACGAATGAACATTTAGGTTCAGATGAAGTTTATTTATTAGAGGGTTATATTGTGAAAAAAAAATGTAAAAATGATTGGTATGGTTCATTTTTATTTTGGAATGAAGTTAACGCATTACATAAGGTCAGTGAATATCCACATTTTCCATATTTATTATCATATGATTCTAAAAAATTAATTATATATATGACATATTGTGGTGAAAATTTATCATTTAAAAATGTTCCAAGTGATTTTAAAAATCAGTTAAATGAAATTAAAACAGTAATGCGTATTTTTAATATAAACTCTAATGATATGATTAAGAGAAATATTTGCTGTTTAGGTAATGAAATAAAAATAATAGATTTTGGATTATCTAGTAATATGTTTAATAATAATATTACAGATAGTATTAATAAATTGGAATCTTATATATTAGATTTATATAAATCTAGACAAAATAATAAATATATTAATAATATTGAATGTACACCATATTATAAATATTATCCAAATTGGGAAATTAAAATTAATATGTTTATTAAATTTTTAAATCAATTAAATCCATATAAAGCGAAAAAAACAAATACAGGAAAAACTAATACCAGTAATAATAAAATAAAACGTAAATAAGTTGCGTTTTATACATTAAAAAAAAATATCATAAAATCATAAATTTTTATGATGAGTAACAATTCTTTTTCTATTTGTGATTACCGAAAATTAAATTTTTCAAAATTAGAATATTCAATACCTAAGACAATACAAGGAGGAAATAAATCATCATTTGTTTATTATCGTGAAAGCCATAATAAAGTTAATGTATTATATATTAGAATACCTAAATTAATAACATCAACCGGATTTTCTAAAAAAAATAATGGTTATTTTATTGATCTAGAATTAGATTTAAATAACGAACATTCAGACTTTTATGATTTTTTAAACAAAATAGATCAAAATAATACATCAATCACTTTTCAAAATTCAGTTGAATGGTTTGGATCACAATTACCACAAGATTCTATTGATGAATATTATATTTCATCCATAAAATTAAATTCAGGAGGTAAGAATCCATCTTTTAAACTTAAAATACCAATGAGAGGTAATACTATTATACCACAAATTTATAATAATAATACAATTGTTGATCATAGTTATGTTTCACCTCAAGATCAAGTAGAATGTATTATATCATTATCTGAAGTAAGATTTTCTTCAGAAAAATTTTATCCAATATGGAATTTAATACAATTAAAAATTAATAAAAAAATAACTCAAGCACCATTAACCAATTTATTATATGAAGAATCTAAAGATATGATTGATAATGATAATGATGAACAAGAATTAATTAAATATAAAGAAATAAAATTAAAACAAGAAAAGGAAAGATTAAGATTAGAAGAAGAAGAAAGAAAAAGATTAGAAGAAGAAGAAAGACTTAGATTAGAAGAAGAAGAAAGACTTAGATTAGAAGAAGAAGAAAGATTAAGATTAGAAGAAGAAGAAAGATTAAGATTAGAAGAAGAAAGATTAAGATTAGAAGAAGAAAGATTAAGATTAGAAGAAGAAGAAAGATTAAGATTAGAAGAAGAAGAAAGATTAAGATTAGAAGAAGAAGAAAGAAAAAGATTAGAAGAAGAAGAAGAAAGATTAGAAGAAGAGGAAGAAGAAAGATTTGAAGAAGGAAATGAAGAAGGAAATGAAGAAGAATATAATGATGAATATTATGAAGAACAATATAGATTAGAAGAAGAAAGATTAAGATTAGAGGATGAAGAACAATATAGATTAGAAGAAGAAGAAAGATTAAGAATAGAAGAAGAAGAAAAAGAAGAAAGAAGAATAATGGATGAAGAAGAAAATAGAATAGAGAATGAATATAATTATATAGATGAAAATAATTTAGAAGAGGAAGATATAATTGATTCTAGATATGAAAAAATTAGAGATATATTAAGAATTGAGAAAGAAGAATTATTAAAAAAATTACAGGCTGAACAAGAAGAGAAAAATAAAATACAACAACTTTTAGAAAAACATAGATTAGAAAATGAAAAACTTCAAAAAAAGAAGAAAGAACACGATGAAAAAGAAAATTTAAAAAGAAAATTAGAAGAAGAAAGGTTAGAGAAGATTAGATTACAAAAAGAATTAGAAGAACAATTATTAGAAAAAGAAAGAATAATACAATTTGTTGAAGAAGAGGAAAAAAGACTTGAACAAGAAAGATTACGGGAGGATGAAAAATTAAAAAAAAAAATAGAAGAAGAAAGAATTATTCAAGAAGGACTTGAGAAAGAAAGAATAAAAAGAGAAAAAATAAAAAAACTAAAAGAAATGAAAGAAGAAGCCAGACGTATTAAAAAAGAAATGAATATTGCTACAGATGATGATAGTAGTAGTGAATATGAAGAAGAAAATAATAATAAAAAATATTATATGATAGATCCAGAGTATAGTGATTTACTTAATAATGTTCAAGATTTTGAAGAAGTAAATTTATAAATAAATTTAAAAATGTTTTTTTATAATAAGTACAAAATGTTAGGGTTAAGTTTAAATTTTAATACAATAATAATAATAATTCTAGGATATGTATTATATAATGTGATTATTAATAAAAAAAATAACCAAGATGTTGAAGGATTTGAAGTTAGACCACCTCCAGCTCCAGAAGATAAAGAAGATAAAAGATTTAAACCAGTATTAAATCAAAAAAATATTAAATCTTGTGGTAATGTTACAAAAGATTATTGTTTACCTTTAAAAATAAATGAAATACCGGATAATAAATATTCTGAATCAATAAATGGAGAGTATAATCTAAGAGGACATAATTTTTTAAATGCTGGATATCATACACAAATAAATAAAGTAGGAAATTATAAAGGAAATAAAAAAGTAGATATACGCCCGGAATTAATAAATCCACAATATGGTGTAACACCAACAACTCAAAGTATTATTAATATTGATTTTAAAAATGTAGAAGATGTACAACTATATTCACAAAATTATTCTGATATCTGGAAAAGATTAATTTAAATTAATTAAATCATGGGTTTTAAAATTAAAATAAAAATAATTTAATTTTTCATATAATTTTATATTTTTTTTTTCTGTGAATAAGTTAAAAAAATTTTTCTGTGTATTAAATATAAATAACAAGATATGTTCAATTTAAAAAGTGATCAATTAACTAAATTCTTAGTAATTATCGGAGTAGTGTTTATATTACTTCTTGTAATTAAAACTTATTACTTCAATGGCACTAAAACTGCTCACCCAACTGAATCATTTTATGATTATGATGCCAGTGCTCCAATTGCTTCTGAAGAAGAAGAGCAAGAAGAACAAGAAGGTTTTGAAAACCCATCTACACAACAACAATCAGGTCCCCAAGCTTCAGAACAATTAGGTATGAATGAAGTTCACCGTCCATTAAATGAAACCGGAGATGTTAGCAACCTTGGACAATTTTTACCAAGTGAATGCTACCCCAAAGATGTTCTTAGCTCAGTAGATCTTCTTCCTGGATCAGCTAACAGCACTTGGGCTCAAGTTGTACCAGCTGGTCAAGGTGCTCTCACTGATCAAAACTTCCTTACTGCTGGACACCATATTGGTATGAATACAGTTGGTAACTCACTCCGTAACTCAAGTCACGATCTCCGTAGTGAAATACCAAACCCACAAGCTCAAGTAAGTCCATGGAACCAAACTACAATTGGTCCAGATCTTATGCGTCGTCCTCTTGATGGTTGCTAAATATTATATTTAATATTTATTTATTTATTTTTCATTTATTTCTTTTTATGCTGTAAAAGATATTTTACATAATTTAAATATGTATGTTATTGCAATACCATCATACCAAAGGGTTGAATTATTAAAAAGAAAAACTCTTAAAACCCTGGCTGAATATAAAATACCTAGAACACGTATTTATATTTTTGTTGCTAGTCAAGAAGAAAAGGAAATATATAAAAATAAATTGGATCCAAATACTTATGGACATTTAATTATCGGAGAAAAAGGTCTTAAAAATCAAAGAAACTTTATATCCAGCTATTTTCCCAGTGGAAAAGAAATATTAAATCTAGATGATGATTTATCTGGTTTTAATATTATTAAAACACACGGGAAAACATTTAATAAAAAAGATAATTATCTTACCAAATTACCAGATCTAGATCTATTTATTAAGGAAGCTTTTAAAATTTTAAAACAAAATAAGGTTTACATATGGGGAATATATCCAATTAATAATGCTTATTTTATGACATCAAAAACTACATTTGATTTAAGATTAATAGTTGGACCTTGTTGGGGTAATATTAATCGTCACGATAAAGATTTAATATTAACTATTGATGAAAAAGAAGATGTTGAAAGAACTTTAAAATATTATGTTAAAGATCATAGTGTTGTTCGCTTTAATAACATATCAGTTGATACATCATATTATGTTAATCCTGGAGGAATGCAAGGATTAGGTAGGGATCGAAAGAAAGATGCACTTGAATCAGCTATTTATTTAAATCAGAAATATCCAGAATTAACACAATTACATTTAACTAAAAAATCAGGTGTAGCTGAAGTTAAATTAAAAGATAAAAAACTCATAATAAAATAAATGAGAAAGAATTTAAATGTACTTATACTTTTTAGTATGATTTATTTAATATTATTAATAATACCATTTAGCTATTTAGGATATGGTATCTGGGCTGTAATTCATTCAAAAAAAATATCAGATAATAAAAAATCAAATGCATTTTTATCAACTGGTATTATAACTATAATCATTGGATTATCTGTTCTTATTATAGAATTATGTTTGATATATACATTTAAAGATATATTAATGTCAATAAATATTTAGTTAAAAATTAAGATAAATGAATATTGTAAAATGAAAATATCAAGGTATTAATACTTTTACCATAAATTTTTCTTTTTTAATATTAAATAAAATGATTCCTAAATTTGAATGGAATATTACAACAAAGATAATTTTGATATTAATTCTTGTATTATTTTTATGTTGGTTATTAAATACAGGTATTGTTGAAAAATTTATTGATAATGATGGTTTAAAATGTCCAGATAGATTATACTATGATGGTAAAAAATATTATTTATTTAAAGTAAATGATCCAATAATAAAGGATGTAAATCCAATTATATATAATTCTTATGAAGAATATTTAGCTAATAAACCAGATGAGTGTAAACAATTAAATTTAACTAAACCTTTTACAAGAAAATTATCTATTAAAGATACTGAAGATAAAAGCTTACCTTATGAATGGGATTGTCAAAGAGAAACTGCTTCATATAATGCTAAAGAAATAGATTGTGTTAATAAAACATATAATATATTTACTGAAGATGAATGTAAATTATTTAATGAAATGCCACCTAAATATTATACAAATAATCAAATTGAAAGATGTAAAGTTAGAAAAACCATCGAAAATAATCCATCATTAACAAATAATAATTCTTATTCAAAAATAGAATATGCAGAAGAAGGTTTAGTTAGAGTTGGTGCTGATTAATTTTATTTTCTTTTTATTTTTTCTTATAATAATAATAAATTTATAATATGCAAATAAGTATAAAAAAAATAGTAGGGTCAAAAATTTTTTGGATCACATTATTATTATTATCTTTAGTACTAGTTATTCTATCTATTTTTTTATTAAATAAAAAAACATTAAAAGAAGGGTTTGAAGCTGTACCAAATGATAAGAGTCCATACAGATATTATATTTGGTATATTTCCCATAATAAATATACAGAAAATCCTGGTAATATTACTAATTTCACATATGATTCTCCAGATAATAGATTAGAAGTTGATCAAGTACGTTTTTATTCCAAATTGCCTGATAGTTCTGGAGTAGATGAAACAATTGGAGATATTGCAACATCAATGTACACCAACACTTCATCTTCATCAGGACCAATACAATATGATACTTCTGCAAATGTATTTAGCTCTTTACCAAACACAATTTATTCAGATATATATGGACCATCTCAATCATTTATGAGTGATAGCTCACCAAGACCAACTATTCAAGGAACACAAACTTTTATTCATGATAAACCAGGAGGATATATAATATTTGATTTTGGAGAAAACTATTATACAAAAGCTAGACCTCTTGGATTTAGTTGGTCACCAACAAATAATATTAATAGATCTCCTGCTATATGGGATTTATTGGTAACAAATAATATTACAGATTTTCCATCAAAAATAAATAATTTAATAAACATACATAGTAATACTACTGTACCAACTAATCCATCTCTCTCTACAGTTTATAATTTTTCATTTCCAACTGATTTACCCCAAATGCCAGCCCCACCACCACCATCCAGCGATACAAATACTTCACCTCCACCACCACCATCCAGCGATACAAATACTTCACCTCCACCACCACCACCATCCAGTGGTACAAATACTTCACCACCACCATCAAGTGGTACAAATACTTCACCTCCACCACCACCACCATCCAGTGGTACAAATACTTCACCACCGCCATCCAGTGGTACAAATACTTCACCTCCGCCATCCAGTGGTACAAATACTTCACCACCACCTGGTACAAATACTTCACCACCACCTGGTACAAATACTTCACCACCACCTGGTACAAATACTTCACCACCACCTGGTACAAATACTTCACCACCTAGTACATCAACATTTACACCTCCTGCATTACATTCAACACCAATACCAGGGATAGGTAATTTTGGAGTACATCATTATAATGGAAATGGTATTAATATATCACAAAAAGGTGGTGGTGGCGGAAATAATTATTTTACTCCTAAGATTTATATTAAAAAGAAAAAAGATAATTTACAAAATGGTGGTTTTTTTCAAGATGTATATGGATATAGTGTAGCAAATTATGGAATTAATGCAAATCCATATTTAAATCCTGAAAATCAATTTCCAGCAAATTATCCAGCAAACCAATATTCAAGAGACTTTAATGTAAATAGTGATATATGTCTAGATTGTGTGGATGAAGAAGGTACCCCTGTTATTGATTATTTTGATCCATCTACTAATGATGATTATGATGATAATACGCCTGATATAAGATCTGTTCAAGAAGCTAAATTATATAATGGTAATACACATTCTTGTAAAATGAAGAAATTTCATCCAGGATATGAATTACAACCTCCAACTTGTTGGGATGTACCACAAAAAAGACCACCAGTATGTTTATCTGATAAAAAATGCTTACCAGCTGCTGTATTTGATACTGGTGCATCACTTAATGCATTAGATTTAAATACTTCAATTGGTTCAATTATGCCTGGATTTACTTACATTGAACATCCTAGATCATAATATTTATAGTTATTTTTGATATTTTTTATTTTTTCTGTTAAAATATTAAATAATAATGGAAAATATTATTAGTGATATTTACAAAAATAAAATAGTAATCACTAAAAATTTAGGTAAATTTAAAAATATATTTGTTTTTGAAGGATTATTAATAAAATCAGAACTAGATAATAAAAAAGTTATTATTAAAGTAATTCAAAGAAGTAATAATAATAATTTTCAAAATATATTAATGGAAGTAGGTTTTTTAAAATACTTATCAAAATATACCAGTAGTAAAAAATATATTCATTTATGTTATAATGCAAAATTAACAAAAGAATTTTTAATAATTGTTCAAGAAGCTCCATCCGGTGTATCATTAAGTGATTTTATTAAAGAAATAATGAATAAAAAATTTGAAGATTATAATAAATTAATACTTGTAATTATGTATAAACTTTTATTAGCCATAAATTATATTCATTCAAAAAGTGTTTCACACCGTTCATTAAATTCAGATAATATTTATATTAATTATGATCCAGAAACTAATTTAATAACTGATCTTAAAATAACTGATTTTACATTATCTTGTGGTAAATATGATGAATTAAATGAATTTCAAAATAACAATCTTAATAATAAAACTAAAAAGAAAAATAATACTAATGCGAATATTAATAATAAATATAAATTTTGTAATATAATAGATATGGTTATTAACCCACCAGAAAGATTCAGTATAGATAGTTTAGTTAAAAAAATACAAAGTTTAAATAATAATCAAACAAGAGATTCTAGTTATTTATATTTAGCTAAAAAAATAGATATCTGGAATTTAGGTATCTTATTTTGGAAACTTTTAAATCGCAAAGATATGTCAGAAAATCCATTAGGTATTGTTTTTCCGATTAATTATCAAAAAAATAAATCTTGGAAAAAATTTAATGGATATGATAGTACAAATCCTTTAATGAGTAAAATATTTCAAGTAGTTGTAGAAAAAATGTTAGTTGAGATACCATTTAGAGGTAAAAGTAATGAAATTTTAGAAGAATTTATTGTAATAAATAAATATTATGATGATTATGATGAAGATTTAGCTGAAAAAACTTAAACATATCTTGAAGATTAATTATCTAGTTAATAAATATAATTAAATGCTAGTTACTTTAACTATTGATAACCGTGAAAAAGATTTAAAAGCCTCATTTCCAAAAGCAATCTACAAGAATATGGATCTAGGTGATATTGAAATCAAATATACTGATAATGATGGTAATGAACAGCTTTTCCTTTTAATTGAAAGAAAGACAATGTCAGATTTAATTAGTTCAGTTAATGATGGTAGATATCGAGAACAAAAGAAAAGATTATTAGATTCTTCAATTCCAAACCAAAAGATAATGTATTTATTAGAAGGACATATTGATGATATTCCAGGTCATATGAAAACATTATTTGGTATGATAATTAATACTTTATTTCGTGATAAACTCCAAATTCTTCGTTTTGAAGGTATTGAAGAGACAATTTATTTTATTAAAAGAATTGTTGAAAAAATAGAAGCGTCTGATATTAATATTTTACCATCAACAACACCAACCATACAAAGTGAAGAATCTAATAATCTAGATTATCTAAGTACAGTTAAATTAAAAAAGAAAGATAATCTAACATCTAATAACTGTAATTTATTACAATTAGCACAAATACCTGGAATGTCTTTACAAAATGCACAAATAATTATTGATAAATATCAATCAATAGCTAATTTAATAAAATCTTATTATGATATTGATGAAACTGAAAGACATAAGATGTTAATGGATATTGAGATCTCTATTTCAAATGGTAAAAAAAGAAAACTAGGTAAAGTTCTATCAGAAAGGATATATCAATACTTATTTAATATATCACCTTCATCAATTTAATTATTTTTTATTTATTTTTATATTATAATATATAAATATTTATATATTAAATACGATGCATTTTCTAGTTGATTTAAAAAGGAAAGTAATTTTTGGATGGTCGGCAAAATGTGGTTGTAGTCACGTCAAGAATTTATTTTTTTATCTTACTCGTGGAACAATAAATAATAAATTACATAAAGGTGGTGAATCACATAACTTACCCCCAAATATAGAAGAATTTATGATATTTTTATTTATTAGAAATCCATATAAAAGAGTTATATCTGGTTTTTTAGATAAATATTCAAATAATGGAGACTTTACTAAAAGATGGAAATTAAAAATACCATTAACATTTGAAAATTTTATAAATGAATTAGTAAAATTAAATTTTAAAATAATTGATAATCATCATTTTACACCTCAACTAAGTGAAAAATTTAATTTATTATTATCAGAAAAAAATAAAAAAGAATTAAAACCATTTATTTTATATGATATTGAAAATATTGATTACACTTATTTAGAAGAAATATATCAACAAAAGATACCTGAAGAAGTTGTTAAATTTAGAGGTGGTCACGAATATAAATATAAAGATATAATAGATTATCCAGTCTATAATTTATTAACAAATGAATTTAAAGAGAAAAAACCATTAACTAAATGTTTTTATAATGAAAATATAAAAGAAAAAATAGATAAATTTTATAAAATAGATTTTGATTTTTTTAAATCATATGATATAAATTATATAATCTAGCTATTATTTATTAAGACAATAATTATTTTTCTTATTTTATAGTTAAAATTGGAAATGGCATTATACAATAAAAAAACTAAAAAATTAAATGTCTATGCTAAAAATTTTAAATATATAGAAAATGATAAATTAAGACCATATTTATCTAAATTAACTAATTTTTTAACTGATAATGAATGGTTAAAATTAAGTGGTGAAAAATATTATGATTTTGAATATACTAAAAAAGAATCGCAGATTGATTATAAACCTTTGTATGTATCTTGGTTTTCAAAAGGTAGTTGGTTATTTCACGAAGCTTTTAGTATTATTGATCAAGAATTAATATACATTACAGTTGATTATAAAAATATTTTTAGAATTAACAATAAATCATCATATAGTGATTTAATGTCAAATGATCAATATAAATCACAATTATCTAAGTTTAATAAAAAATATATTGCAGTTAAAAGAAGAAATAGATTAGTTCCAAAAGGTTCTAAATATGCTGCTTGCGAAACTATTGAAAAAGAACAATATTGTGGAAAAGAAACTAAATTTTCTTTCACAAATACAAAAATTAAAACAAAATGTAAATGGAATAAAAAAACAAAAAAATGTAATTATTTACCTTGTACAAAAGAAATGAAAAACAATAATAAGTGTGAAATTAACTATGCATATCCTTATCATAATTGGGATAAAGTATTTGAAAAGTATGATGGTATGGCAATTTATCCTATGATGACAACTGAAGAAATGGAAAAAATTCAAAATCATATTGCATTTTTAGGATGGGATGTTGAAACTTTAGTTTTATCAAATTCTAAACCAATTATTCATCATCATAATTTAGGTACAATCCGTGAATTATTAAATCTTTCTAAAAAAGATTCTGATAAAAAAATTAACTATTCTAAATTAGTATCAAAACTAATTGAAAAAATAAGTGAAATTAGAAAATCAATGTAAAATTTATAATATAATTTTATCTAAATCTAGGTCTTCGATAAGAAAAGAATCATTTTCACCACCTTTTTGAACCTTCTTAACTTCTTCTGGTTTCTTAATTTCTGGTTTCTTAACTTCTTCTTCGTTATCAGTTGTTTCTTCGTTATCAGTTGTTTGTTCTTCGTTATCAGTTGTATGTGATATTTCATCTTGAATATCAGTGATTGGGGATGTTTCTTTTTCTTTTTCTTCATTTGATGAGTTTTCTTCAGTAATACCACGTTTAACAAAAATAAACCATCTATGAAGAATACTATATTCTAGAGCCTTTGGTTTTTGTTTTAATTTTTGTCCTAATGGTTTTTTATCTTCATAAAATTCTTCTAACATTGAATTACCTTCTTCGTGAAATAATTTGCTATCAACTAATTCAAATCCATATTCTGTCATAATTTTAACTAGATAATCAAAATTGACTAAAAATTCATAACTAGTTTTGTTAATAGACTCAACATCTGCAGCAATTTGAACACCTAATGAACTTTGATCATCTAGAAATTCATCATTTTCAAATTTTTTAGTAATTCTCCAAATTAGTTTATTGTCTTTTTCATCTTTTCTAGATGGTTCTAAAACATTTGACTTGGATATTTTAAATTTATTAAATATTGATTTACCATCAAGACAAGTACCAATAAAATAACCTCCAGATCTTAAGTTTTGATATACATTACCTAAAAAACCAGTTAATTTATCATAATTTTCAAAGAAATAGTGAATTGCAAAATGACAAGTTGTAATATCAAACTTATCTAGACCTTTACCTGCTAATTTACCTAATTTACTATAATCACTAATATCAACATCACCATATAATACTTTTAAATAATATTTATTAAGATTATCCATACCAGCTTCAGATGTATGAATAGCTTTTGAACAATCACCCCAAACTGTCATAACATTATTATTAATTTTTTTAATTCTAGGATTATTTTCTTCGGCTCTTAAAGCTCTAACAGCTGCACCATCTTCAAAATTATTAATATTGTCTTGTGCATATTCTACACCTAGAATAAAACGTGGATTTAAATTAATCCATTTATAATAATCACCAAATTTACCAGAAGCTAAATCTAAGATACAAGGATTTGGTTTTTCTTTTGAAATATGTTCAAATAATCTATTTTTAACAAAATTATGAAACTTATTCATTTCAGAAAGATATAATTCTTCTCTTTCAACATTGGATTGATAATAAACATCAGCTGATGGAATCTTTTCTTGTCCAGTAATCATTTTAGTTGTAATTGGATTATTAATAGAACGCCATACATTCATAGCTGTATGATATCCATTTGCACCTTTACCTGGTCGATGACGTAATGGTTTCCATCTATGTTGTGGATTATCGATCTTTAAATCATATACAAATTCAACTACATCTCCATCTTGAACAATAGCACCTTCTAATGTAACCATATTACTATTTTTATCTAAAGGCATCCAAGCAATTTGACTTTCTTCAATTAAATTATTATTATAATCTAGTTCACCAACAAAAGGGTAATTTGGATTAAATGGTTTAATACCATTATAATATCCTAGACCTTCATTTAATACTCTTTGGGCATTATATTGAAAATGAAAGTCTGATTGATAATTAACATTAAGTGTTATTTGGCGATGAAGATAACCATTAATATATTGGTCAATTACATCATTTTTACCAGATGGATGATATAGTTGTACTTCAAAATCAATTGAATTATTAATTGGTGGTTTCCATTTATAAGTTCTCATCCAACTAGATGAATCATTAAATGAATTAACAATATGTCCTGGATAATCTTGTCCAACGTGTAAATTAGCTGGTACAAAAATTAAACCATCAATATTATAACTATATTGATGACCAATTTCTAATAATCCACCTTGTGATATATTAACTTGATTAAGAATCTTCTTACAAGATTCAAATATTAAAGTATCATAACTTGAGTTATCTAGATTAGTATTACTTAAAATATTATCTCCGCGATAAAATACTTTATAACCAAATGACATTTGATTAAGAACCTCAACTGTTTTATCTGGTTTTTCAATATTATTTTTAATATACTCACTAATTTTTTTCATAGCAGTATATCTAGGTTCAAATATCTCTTTCCAAGTTGGATTCTTTTGAAAGAAATAAACATCAAATAACATATATATATTTTTATCTTCTAAAAATTCACCATCAACCATTGTATTAGACATCTCAGGCATTCTAATACCTATTTTACGAACATTATTTTGACGATTAATAAAATAAAATTCTCCTTTGTGATTTATATATAATAGTTGACGTTCACCATCTGCTTTTTCTGAAACTAAGAAATTTTTACGAAGTGTTTGATTAGATGGATCTAGATATTGACGATTTGTTAATTGTTGTAGATGACTTAATTCAACAGTATTAGGAAGTGATCCTTTAAATATATTTTTACCTTTAATACCTGCTAATTGTTTTAATTCGTTACGAATACTATTAAATTCTGATTTACCAATAATAAAATAACTCTTTTGAATAGCTTGTAAATGAATACCAATTAATTCAACAAATTTAGCTAGAACATCATTTTCATTTAATGTTTTTTGTCCTTTTTGATTACCTAAATATTCAACTTCAATTTCATAATATGGTTTATTTTCAAGTGTACCTGATTTTTGAAAAGATTGATAATATACAGGTTGATTACCAACTTTTACTTTATTTTTTGAATCCATTTTAATTTTATTCCACCATTCACGAAAATTATGAATATTAGCTGGTTTTACGATTTGATCTTCTAAATTTAATTTTTTTATTTCAGTAATGGATAATTCTCTAACTTCTTTCTTTGATTCTTTAACAATAGCTAAATCATTTCTAAATAATCCATCAATAGTTTCAAATGTGAATATTTTTTTATATCTAAAAAATTTAGGTACTTCTATCCAATGTTCTAATAAATCTCTTACTAATTCATTTGATTCATCAATTAGTTTTTCTTCTTTAAGATTGAATCTAATATTATAATCTTCGAGATCAACACGATTAGCTCGACCATGTTCATCTAATTGTAATTCTTTCATATAATACTTAACATTTGAACCTAAATCTTTTAATCTTCCGTGTGAACAAAAGAATTTAACTGTTTCTTTTCCTGAAATAGTTATTCTAATATGTTTATATGGTGAGTCTTGTCTGAAATTAATATTAATAACTTCAATCGCAGGTATTATTTTAAATTCTTTTTGATTTTTAATACGTTTTAAACAAGCAATAAAATCATCATATTTAATTGCTTTATCTTTATCATTACCGTGATTTTGATTATGAATCAAGGCTTCGAGTTCAAATGATTTGTTTTGATGAGACTTTCTAATTAAATCTAGAAGTCGTTGTTTTTCATTAGTTTGTTTATTGAACCTCATTATACTTATTCTACTTACTTATAATATTATATTATTTTTAAGATCATATAATTATTCTTTAAATTATCTTTAAATTAAAAATAAAAAAATAAAAGAAAATATAATAAAACTAGTAATTAATTACCTAGACTAGTAATTTTTTCAATCATATCATCATATAATTGTTGTTTAGTTTTACGAAGAGTCTTTGTAATTTTACCATCAGTAGATACTTTTTGATATTCTGTTTGTAATCCTAATACTTCAACCATATCTTGTAAATCTTTTAATTGATATTTATTAACATTTTGAATATGATCAACTTTAATACGTTTAATGTCAATTTGATCTGCTTTAGTAATAATATTCTTATTTTTACCAATTGATTTAGAACTAGAATCTAAATCTGTTTTAACTGGATATAGAATATTAAAAGCTGTTTCTAATTCTTTAATTTCTTGAGAATCAAAATAAGCAATATTATTTGATAAAACTGGTAAATATGTTTGATTAGAGTTATCAAATAAGATAATAATACTTTGTTGTTCTTCAGACCAATCTGTTGTAAAATGTCCTTTCTTTGTTTTAAGATCAATTACTAGAATATTAATTTTAAAATTCATACCAATTAAAAACTGTAATTCTTTTGATTTATCACTATCAATATGTTCTGGAAAATCATTTGAATATATAACATTAATATAATCATTACCAACCGATGTTTTTGGTAATCCACGTAATATATCATATTTTTGAATACAAAACGTAGTTTTAATTTGATCAGCATATTCTTTCTTTTTCTTACGATGTTGTAACCAATAATTTGGTTCAGCAGCAAGTAAAACAGACGCTAAAAATGAATCTGGACCTTTCATTCCATAATAATATAATTCTTTACGACGTGATAAATTAATCACATTTAATAATTCTTGAGGAAGTTCATATGTTTGATGTTCTTTATAATTTAAATCAATATTCAAACTTGATACCATATCATTATTATTTTCTGTTTCCTTATCTTTTTCATTATCTTTCTCTAATTCTTTTTCTTTTTTGAATTGTTCAGGTTGTAAATTAGGATCTACCCATCCATTTTCTTTAATTTTATCTTCAACTAATTGTAAATATTTTTTGGAAAAATCAGCTGATTGTTCAAATAAAGTATTATAATTTTTAATTTCATATACTTGTTCACCTTCAAATGAAGATAATGATTTACAAATTTCAGCACAGCTTAACATTATTAAATATATATATTTATTTACTTTTATATTTATTATTTAGTTCAATTTTTTTCTGGTAATAAAAATATTTTATTAAAACCACGAATTTCATCAACTTGACAATTCATTATTTCTCTAATAGTATCACGATGAACTAAGTCTTTTTGTAATTGTGATTTACTATCTAAAGAAAATTCAATAAATTGTTTTATTCTATTAAGTGTTTCTGGTTTTAATTTATTTAAAGCAATGAAAACACCATTTTCATTACACGTATAATCATCACCATTATTATCAATTATTTTAAATATTTCAATATGTTCAGCCTTTTGTAAATTTTTTGATTGTTCTATAATATATTGAAATTCTTGATTAAAATTATATGTTGAACAAATACCATTTTCACCTTCACTATCACTGCCACTTCCAGTTATATTTTTATGTGAAGATGGACTAATTTTTCCTGAACAACGTTTATCATCGTCTTTTTCAAAAAAACCATCAAGATTTATCATTTTTTATATTTTAGAATTAAAATAAAATACAGATCTATTCGCAATCAAAATAAAATCAAAAATAATGAATAGAAAGATGAATAGAAAATCAAATAATTAAAAACCAACTTTGTCATATAATGTTTTAGTACCTTTTGAACTAACATTAACTGATCTATTTAATGCATGTGGTAATTTATTTAAATCATTTCTAAATCCAATTGTTTGTCGAATATTAGGTAAAATTATTCTTAAACATTCATTATATACTTCTTCATTAAGTTCTATAATTTGTTCTTTAATTTGACAAGGAAGATTTTTACCATATTGTAAATAAACTGATCTCATAATAATTTGTAAATTAATATCTGATTGACGACTTATAACATATCCAGATTCATTATATACTCTTTTAATTATTTCATTTTGAATAATATCAACATTTTCTTTAGAAAAGAAACCTTCAGAAAGAGATGTAGCTGTATGCATATGATTTATACCATCATTAAAACATTTTTGTGGTGTTAAAGATCCAGAATATGTTTCATATGGTTTATAATTTTCTCCGGAGTATAAAACAACACGTCCATTTTTATATTCATCTAATTTTTGTTGAAATGTTTTGGAATTACCAACATATTGACTATAACCTAGATTAGACATTTTTCTTTTTGTTCTTAAATAAGAAAAAAATTAAATCAATATAAACATCATAAAGTAAAAATACAAGATAATTTTTTCTCATAATTCAAATAAAATGGAAACAAAACATAAATATTGGATATTATTTGGTATATTATTTATAGGATTAATATGGACAATTAAAAATAAACATCAAAAAGAAATAGAAGAAGGGTTCGCAAATAATAATGAATATGATTATATAACTGATATTGAAGCAGCTAGAGTAGAATTAAGTAATTTATTAGGATTATTATTAGATGATCAATTATTTGCAAATCAAATTATAATTGATTATAATTTAATATCAATACGTGATTTAGTTGAAAAGAATAAAAAAAATATTTCATTAAACTTAAAACCTATTTTAAGAAATGATCAATTCAGAATTATTACTAGATATCTTTTATTAAATGATATTTATTTTACAGGTGAAACACAAGATACAAATAAAATTATAACCTTTTCTAGAAATAAAAAATTTGTTAAACCACAAGAAATATTTGATTCATCTGTAACAGAAAATAAACAATTAAATCAATTTCGTAAAAATTATCATCTTAATAAAATGATGTATCTAGGTTATAAATGGATATCTAACAAAGTTACTAAATTTATTAATAACTATGGATTAACTATGTATAATATGTCAATCGAAAATATAGATGAAGTATTTGGAAAAAAATATTGGCAGGGTTATAAATATTTAACACAATCTAAATTTTATGATTATCCTATTAATACAGTATTATATATGAAAGAAAACAAAAATTTATGTATTAAAATTGCAAATAATTCTTGGTATATTCAAAATATTAATCTAGATAAACAAATTACTAATTTTCAAAGAATTATAGTTAATCCAAATACAAATTGGAATTTTTGGAAAGATATTATTTCAAAAGCTAAAGATAATACATCAAATATAGAAGATAATAAAATGTCTACTGGAAATTATTTTTTATTAAGATCTTCTAGTGATTTTGATATTACTAGATTATATCAAAAAATAGATGAAATGAGTCAAAATAATTATTTTTCAGAAGGAATTAATTCAGTCTATGATAAAACTATAAATCTACCAACTGGTTTAGAACTAGTATATACACAATTAGAAAGAATGAAATTATTAAAAAAATGGATTGAATCTATTACAAATGATCTAGGAGAACAAAAAATATTTCTAGAAAATATAATCCTAGATTTAAATCAAAGAGTTGTTAATATGTTCGATGATGTTGTATGTTATTTAATATTTTATCAAATAGAAGATTTTTCAGAATTATATCTTGATTCATATATTAAATTAGATGATAATATTGGTGATTGGTGGTCAGCATATAATTTTTCATCTGTTTTAACAAATTCAACAAATCTAGGACAATGTTATTTACCAGCAGTTTTTTCAATCAATCAAATTCAAGAAACTCCTCCTATATTTAAATTTGTTTATAATAAAAACTTATATCATACATTTTGGGATCCGTTACAAATATATATTAGTGATATGGAAACATATTTAAGTAATAAATTTAAAACAAATGCTGTTTATAAATTAGCTCCAATAGCTAGATTTTGTTTATTTAATAATTCATCTTTAAGAAATTATCTAGCTAAATATATTACTTGTACAACAGATAAATGTTCAACTGATCTTTCATATATGAAAGAACCAGATAGATGTGCTGCTTTAAAATTAAAATATCAAGAATTAATGACACAAAGAATGAGATTTAAATGTCTTTATAAAGAAGCTACATCAACACAAAAAACTACATCAACACCAACACCAATTCCAACAAATATTGAAAAATTTGATTCTGATATTTTAGTTCAAACGTCACTAGAATTAGAAGATGAATTTACAATAGAAGAATCAAATGAAAGTAAAATATTAAAAGATCAAGAAGTAAAAATTAATCAAATGTTTGGTTTCAGAAACTTATTATTACTTAATTTAGTTGAATATGCGATTAAATATCATAAATGTCAAATTGAAAGTATTACTATAGCTAGTTGTCAAGATATACCAGATAAAATAGATACAAATGATCAAAAAGATGATTTAAAATTAAATGAAATTATAGTAGATAGACAATCTGATTTATTTAATGAATATGATACACTTTTAGATGAATATAATAAAATATTAAAAAATCAAGAAACTAAAAAATTAGAACCATTAAACATTCTAGCTAATTTAGATCAAAAAACAAAAAATGGAAATAATAGAAATATTAATCTATTTAATAAATCAGCTGATGATTTTTATTCAATTATTAATGATTTAACAAATATAGGTGATAGAGCATCATTAAAAAATAAAGATAATACAGTTGAATCTTTTGATAATCAATTAGATGATAATATGGATTTAAATGAAAATACTTTTCAAAAATATAAAAATAGAATACAGTCTCAAATTAAAGGTCTTAACAATCCTACAAATGTTGGATATTTAATACAAGCAAAAAATATATATTATGAATTAGTTGATATTTTAACTAAAGATGGAAGAATTATGACTAGTGGAATGTTTATATTAATTATATCATTATCTCTATATTTTATTGATATTAGTTCATAAAATAAAAAGTTAATTATTTTTTATTAAATTTATATAAATAATATTGATCCATATCAATTAAATCAATATTAAAATTACCATTTTCATCAAAAGCTTTTTCAACAACCTTCATTATATTATTTAATTCTTGACCTATTTTTTTATATTGAGGAATAATTCTTGCAAGAAAGTAAATTTCTTCTTTTTCTTGTTTTGTAAATAAATAACGTTTTAATTCAGGTTTTGCTTTAAGTGTATTTCGAGCAAAATTAATAGTTGACATTGGCAACAGTACAGTTGCATTCGGATTTATTACTAAAGTAAGTTTTTTAATTAACTTTAATACACATTCATCTTTTTCACTATGACTATTTCTTAATAGACGATCTATTTCTTCAATATAGGGTTTTGTAAGAATTTTACCATTATATGTATATTCAAAAGGATCTGAGTCAGATGATTGATATGCTGACATATGAATTAATATTTTATTTTTAACATTATTTATTTTAAAAATCAATTTTATTATTTATAAAATAATATAAAATGAATTAAACATAAATTTAAATATTATAAACATAATAAAAATGAATCATCAAGATATTGATAGAACTAGATTATTATATAATCAAAGATTTATTGATAATAATTATAATGTTAATCATAAATATCAAACAAATTATGATAATAATGGTGAAGAAGATGATAGTGAAGATGATAGTCAAGAAGAATATGAAGAAGAAATAGAAATTAAAAAAAAATATCAAGAAATACCACACTATATAACTATATCTAGTTTTGATAGAAATTGGGAAATAATTGATAATAGTAGATCACAATATAATTTTCAAGTTAAATTTGCACCTTCAGGTAATAGAATTGTAAATAAACCTTTATATAAAAATAATCCAACTGTTCCAGCAACTCCAACACAAGCAGCAAATGGATTAAGAGGAGATAAAAATTTAACTGGATGGTTTTCAAGTGATGGTACATATTATCAATCATATAATCCATCTGAACATCCTGGACCAATAGTTGATTATGAAAAAATAGTTGAAATTGGACAAAAAGGATTAGCATTGGATAATGCATTTAAAAACATTTCATCAGTTGAATTAGTAAGTAGTATTTTCCCTTCATTTATTAGACAAGTTGATTATTATAATCCAATGGTTGTTGATAATATAATGAATGAACCATATTATACAATGGAAATAGATGAATTTAGTGATGTTATTAATGGTACTAATAAAAATTTAACAAAATCATTTGCTGTATTAACACCTTTTATACGTATTTATGATATTACAAGAGATTCTAGTAAAAGTATTGAATATAAAACTACTGGTTTATGGGGTAAAACATTTATGACACCAATTAGCTCTTTAACTAATTTAACAATTAAAATAAAAAAACCAAATGGTGAAATATTAAAAAATTTAAATGATATATTAGATGTTAAATTTATTTATCAATATAAATCAGATCCAAGTGATCCTAGAACAGATATTCTAGTTATACAAACAGAACAATATTTTTCAGAACTAGAATATAAAGTTGCTGATACAATTGTTTTCAGAAATTATAATTTTCGTAAAGCAGATTCAAATATATTTAATAATTTTATCAATCAAGAACAAGGACACAAAATATTAGCTGTAAGCTCCAGTGATCCTTCAAAATATCTTAAAAATAGAATATATATATCTAGACCAGCTTATTTAGATGTTAAAACAGGAGATATAACAGAAGAATCTTGGTATACTAATTTTAAAACAAATATAGAAAATGAAACACAATTAAATAGTATCACTACTTTTGATACAGGTAGATTTATAAATTTATCATTGCAAAATATATACTTTTTCAAAATAACAACCAAAGAACAATTAATGATTATTGACTCTGAAAGAGTATAGAAATAAAAAATTAAAAGGTTAATTAACTAATAAAACTTGAAGATTTATTCTTCTTTAGTTTCAGTCTTTGTATTTTTCTTCACTTTTTTTACTACAACAACTTCTTCAGAAGTCTTTGCTGTAGTTTTCTTACCTTTTTTACCTTTAGCAGTTGATGATTCACTATCTGTACCCCACGCATATTCTTCAGCTAGTGATGCATCAAATTCTTTCATATCCTTAGCATATTGTGTTTCAAATGCAGTAAGATCTTCTTCCCAAAGATCTTTCGCTGTTTTAGCCTTTAGTGTATTATATTTATCTTTAAGAACTTTAAGTTCTGCAAGAAGTTCTTCAACACGTTTCTTAGTCAATGAAGAAAGTTTCATACCAATCAAAAAGTCATAATTAGCCTTATCTTTATCTTCATCCTTTAACTTATCAAGATGAACAAGTACTTTATCAAGCATCTTTGGATAATCTTGTTTCTCTAGTTGTTGTGTAATTTCTTCCTCTGTATAGCTCTTCTTCTTAGACGAATCAAAGATAATAATAACACCTTCAATCACATCACGTACAAATTGAGCCTTAATATTAACTAATTCATATTCATCTTTATAATCCTTAAGAAGCATCTTATGCCGTTTATGATAAAAGTCAATACGGAGTTCATAAAACTCACGTAAAATGTCATTGATATTATTATAAACAACAAGTGCTCCAGCACTATTACGTAATACCATTTTACCTGGGAATGATAGGGTTGTTCCTAATTTAAAGTTCTTTTCAAAATTAGTTAAACCATCCTTATCAGCTGTTGCAGAATCTACTAAACATTGACAAAGAGTATCTTTTTCAAAAAATACTGTAAAATCAATCTTATTACCAGCTGAATTATTACGGAAATCTTTAATACGATACGGATTCGATGTTGATGAAGATTTCTTTGATCCTTTCTTAGTCGGAGTTTTAACAATTAAAAGTGTAGTTAAAAATTCCTTGTATGAATCAGTAGATGTACCAATTGGTAATTCAGTAATATGTAAAATATCTGTATTTGGATCAGCCGAATAACGACCTTTAACCACATAACGACAATCACCAATTTTCTTAATAGCCGCATTACGACTAAATCCACGAAACCAAGGAGTCATTTCTTCAATTTCTTCACCTTTCATTAATAGTCGAAGGTTCTTAACAATATCAAGTGGATTAAAAGATGAAATACCAGTTGAAAAACCAGTACCAATACCAATAGTACCATTTGCTAAACACATTGGCAAAATAGGCATATACCAATCAGGTTCAATAAAATTACCATCATCATCTTTTAACTTATTCAATAGTTTTGTATCAATAGGATTATAAATAATACTAGTAATATCTGATAATTTAGTAAAGATATAACGAGGTGAAGCGTGGTCAGAACCATTCATCATACGTGAACCAAACTGACCAACCGGTTGGAATAGATTGATATTATTACTACCAATATAATTTTGTGCCATATTAACAATTGTACCAAATAGACTTACTTCACCGTGATGATATCCAGTAGTTTCAGCAACGGCAGCACCAAATTGAGCAACTTTCATTTCACTCTTTAAATTACGTTTTTCAAATGCACAAAATAATACTTTACGTTGTGAAGGTTTAAGACCATCACATAATGATGAAATAGAACGAACATTGTCATAGTTGGAAAAGTGAATAAATTCCTTATTAATAAAGTCAGTGATTGGTACTTTTGGACTAAAATCAGGTTCCATATTTGGATCATATGCTTTTAACCAATCTTTACGGTCTGGAATACGACTCTTTGAAAAAGCTAATTCAAGACTATTATCTGCTTTATCATCCCATTCATAACAAGTGAGATGTTCAGCAATATTTGAAAAATATTCACGAGCTTCTTTATCTACTGAGGTACCTAACCCTTTGTAGTACTTAATCTTCCAACCTTTACCATCTTCATTTTCTGCTAGCCATTTATCAAATTCTTGTGATGAATAAAATGCCTTATGTTTAGTACCTTTAGATGCTTTAACAATTGGTGTAATAAAACTAGCTGAGAATCCTTCGAATTTATCTAATCCAAGTGATTTAAGATAGTTAAGTACTAGACCTTTAATATGAGCACCATCAAGATCTTGATCAGTCATAATCATAATACGACCATAGCGAAGTTTTTGACCTTCTACGTATTTTTTGCCTTGAATGCCAAGAATTTGGCGAATATTGGCAATTTCTTCGTTAGTCTTCAATTGTTGCGCGGTGGCCTCGCTTACATTAAGTAGTTTACCACGAATAGGAAATACACCATATAAATCACGATTAGGAAGAGCTTTCATAACCATAGATTTGGCAGAATCTCCCTCAGTAATAATTAAAACACAATCCTGCCAATTTTTAGAATCAGCATCATTTGCATCTTCTAATTTAGGAATTGATAGAATTGAACGACGATCAGTCTTTGGTTTAGTTGTTGTTATATCATCAGTTGCCTTACCAAAACGAATCGCATTATCAATAATACTTGTTTTAAATACATCGTCAATAAACTTTTCAGGAATATCACATTTGGGATAAAGATCACGAATTTGTGTTGTTAATTCTTCTTTGATTTGACCACTAAATTCTGGACTATCAATCGTACAATTAACGAAAATCATCATATTATAACGAAGAACACTTTCCTTGAGTGGATCAATCTTCTTCTTTTTAAGACGTTCATTAATACCAACAAATAATTGATTAAATACGTGTTGAATATGACGTCCACCTTTAATAGTATGTGCACCATTGACAAATGAAATCTGTTTACCAGTTAATTCAGTTGAAAAATTAGGTGAAATAGCAATCTCCCAATTATTATTAATTTTTTTATATACAATTTCTTTACGATTATCTGGTGGAAAATGCATCATTACATAATCTTCAAAATCACCTACACGAATAATACAATTATTAAAGAAGACATTAACTTTTTTATCAGTACAACCAGCAATATCATATGCACGTGCTTTAATCATTTGAAGAAAATCATCTGTAATTCCTTCAATCTTAAAACGTTTGAAATCTGGATAGAATTTAATCGTTGTATATGGTTCTTCTGAATAATTATCAATAATTTTTGGTTTTTCAGAGACTTTCATATTGTCACGATAATATTGTGTATATTTCTTTTTATGAATATGATCTACAGTTTCAATCATAAATTCAGTACTATAAATGTTAGCTAATTTAGCACCATAACCATTTTTACCACCAACAAAACGACGTACACCTTCTTTATAATTAGAAGATGTTAAAAGATGACCAAAAATCATATCTGGAATATAAATATCTTCTGTTTGATGTTTACGAATAGGAATACCATTACCATCATTTTTAACTGAAATAAATCCTTTTTCTTGATCTACATTAATCCAGATATTTGATAACGGAATATCCTTTAGTTTTTTATGTTTTGTATCAACTTCATCTAAATTAGTATTTAAACGAACATATTGATCACGCGCATTAACAATAACTTCATCTACAATTTTATATAGACCTTGAATATATTCAATTGGTTTATAAACCATTAAAATGTTTCCATCTTCTTGTTCTTCAGGAATATAAAGACTTTCTTTAATAGAACTGATTGAACCAATATAACTGTCTGGACGAGTTAAAATATGGTTATGAAGATCAGTTTTATCATAAACTTCTTCTTGTGGTTGAGATGATGTGTTTTTTGACATAATATGTTATTTGTATGTTATTAATGTGTGAATATATATTTAACACTTTAAGAATATGTTAAATTCAATTTTTCTTTTTTTAATTTTTCTTTTTTCTTTTTATTTTTGTAAATGAAAACACATAAAAAGAAACAAAAAAAAACTATTAAAAAATATAAGAAAAATAATAAAACACAAAAAGCTGGATGGCATGGTCCAATAGATTATATAAAAGAAAAAGGTTATAAAACTTATGAAAATGCTAAACAAAGTGTATCAGATAATTTAATGATACACAACCAATTATCTGAAGAAAGAGGAAATAGAAGATTAAAATACATAAGAGGTCAAATTGGTGATAAATTTAGATCTATTGGTCATAAACTTTCTCATATGAAAAATCCAATTGTTTTTGCATATCAATTGATTGAAAAAGAAATTTTCAAATGGGGTGTTAAAGAACAAATAAAACCAAAATTTATACCAAAACATGAAAAAGTAAGTTTTAAACAATTTTTAGAAAGTGATATTCCAGAACTTACTGAAAAAGCAAAAAAAAAAGCAGAAGAAAAAAAAAAAGCAGCAGAAGAAGAAGAAAAAAAGAAAGCAGAAGAAGAAAAAGAAAAAAAGAACGGAGAAGAAGAAGAAAACAAAAATAAAGAAGAATCTACACAAAAACCAGTTCTACCAAATACAGGTAAAAAAATAGATGTTACACAACAACAACAAAAAGCTGTTCCAAAAGTAATTAATCCACAGAATGAAAATAATTAAAAAATAAAGAAATTAAAATAATTAGATTTTACCATTTTTTTCTCATTTTTTTTCTCATTTTTTTCTCATTAATTTGTAAAATGGAAATTAACGAATACGTTATTATAACTATTTTAATTGTTATAATTATTATTTTAATATTCTCAAATATTACTGTAAGTATGGGAGATTCAGATACTAAACCACAAAATATAACAACAATGAATAATATATTACCAACTCCATCTATAACACGTAGTGTATCATATCTAAATCATAGATCTAGTGATGATTTATTATCAAATGATGTTAAAAAACAACTTAACATCCTAGAAAACCAATTTTATTTAAATACTTGTAAAAAATAAATATTATTTTTTAATTTCTTTTAAATATTTCTTTATCTAAGATAAATAGAATGTCAACAGTAATAAAAGTAAGTGGTTGTGCAGAAGATGTTGCAAATGTAGGAGCAATACTTAATAATATGGAACAAAATAAAATCAATTTAGTACAAGCATATAATAATAAATTATTATCTATACAAAATGATTTTTATTCACAAAGAAATAAAAATATAGCATTACAAACAGAATTAACAACTGAATTAGAAAAACAAAGAAATGAACAGAATAATTATTTAAATTATTTAAAAGACAAAAAAAATGAAGGTCTTCGTAATATAGGAACATTAGTTAATGATATTAACAAATTAAAAGAATCAGTCTATAGTAATAACAAAACATATACACATATTGAATCTTTACAAGAACAAAAAATGGCGGTTTCAAATGTAAAAGACACAAATGATTATTTAATACATATAAATAATAAATGTTTAGAAGCATCTGGAGATAAAACATATAAATTAACTAATTGTAGTGATAATAATTTAAATCAAAGATTTAATTTTGCACCTATTACAAGCGAATATACATATTATACTCAATTTAAATCATTTCCTGAATCAAATGAAGAAAAAAATTTTTTCCCATATAATCTTGTTAAATCTAATACAACAGGATTATGTTTACAAGAATCAAATGGTAATATATTATTAAATAATTGTCAAAGCTTACCTGGACAAAAATGGAAAGGATTTACAAGTACAGGAAATAAATGCTATAGTTAAAAATAATTTTCTTTAATAATATCAAATATAAAATGAAATTTTTAATAATATCATTAATAGTAATTATATTACTTATTTTATGTATTTATTTAGAAAAATTTGAAACATTTACTGTTACACCATCACCAACTAGATGTTTATCAAAATCTATAGATTTAGATAAATGTAATGACAATGATATTAATAATAAATTAAAAAATAATCTAATTAATTTAGAGAATATTTCTAAATACAAAACCATTAATTATGATAATATAAAAAATATACTTAATACAAAATTAAACACTCAATACACTGACTCTGAATTTAATTTATTATTTAATGATCAATCATTAACTTTAGATGATTTAGAAAATCAAATTAAATCTATATCAAATAATAATATATTTGAGAATTTACATAAAAAAAAAGATTATAGATCAGTTAAATCACAAATAGGTTATCAATCATTAAATCTACAACCTTTAACTAATGATGCATATTTTATTTCTCTAAATGGTAAAGGTAAATGTTTAGAAAGTTCTACTTTAAATAAAAATAATAGTGTAAAATGTAATACACAAAATTCTAATCAACATTTTAATTTAAATATTATTAGTAATGAAGAATTATATAAAAAACATTTAATTGGAGATAATGATTTAAATAATCATATTATAAAATATCCTTTTGCACTACTTAAATCTAGTTCAGGTAATTGTATTGGTGCTAAAGATGGTTATTTAACAGTTGGACCTTGTATTAATACTGTATATCAAAGATGGAATCCTTCTAAAAAGCCAATAACTTGTTCTTAATTTTAATTTATTTTTAGTAAATTTTTATTTATTTGATTATTTTCTTTTCATTAAAATAAAGAAAATGAGTACTTCCATTTACAACATTATATTATTATTCATTTTAATAATTATTGGATATTTTTATATAAGTAAAAAAACATTTGAAGGGTTTGGAGATACACCAGCACCTAATACTCCAGCACCAACATTTAGAGTTACAAATATCAAAAATATAGACACTAATGATTTACAAGGTAATCCATTAATACCAAGAAATACAGATGGATTTATTACTTCTAATAATAATGTTACTTTATCAAATTCTTCTGATAATAATACTAATATATTTATAAGCACATCTGGATCAGGATGGAGACCAATTAATAATAATAGAAGATTAATTAATAATAGTAACGCGGTTATTAGATTAGGTAAATTACATAGAATAAAACATATCGTAACATCTGGTATAAGATCATTTAAACTTTTTCATAGTAAAAATGGAGATCAATTTTCATATGAAGAAGTTTTTTATACAAGTTGTAATAATACTACTAATGAACCATCTATTATATTTGAATCACCACAAGATACAGGTAACGAAGTAGGTATCTGTAATTTTAGTGATTTAAAAACATCAGATAATAAACCTGTAATCGCATCTTATCTTAAACTTGTACCTATTGAAACAAGAACAATGGAAGTATCTAGACATCCAACTGGAACAAATAGAAATAGAGATCAAGATACATTTGATTCAATCGGAATGAAAATAGAAATTTTTGGATATCCTAATAATGCAAATCCTAATTTTACAAAGAATCCACAAAGAAGTCAATTAACATTAAATGATGAAAATAAAAGAAGAGTTATATTAAATTTTCAAAATACCTTACGTATTAATAGTATATCATTTACAGCAGGATCAACAACTGAATTTATGAGTCAATTAACAATTAATTATAAAAATCATGAAACTGGAATTGAAAAAATTATAGATAATATTAACTTATGTACACCATATAAAGATTCAATCGGAACAATAAAAACTGTTGAATCTATCATATGGACATATTATTTTGATAATCCAATTGTGGCATCTGAATTAACACTTATACCATTGACTAGTTCAAATGTACCAGGTATTAAAATTCATGAGGTTTATGGATCAATTATTGATGAAGCAGAATTTGATGCATATAAAGAACAATCAAAGAGAGAATATTGTGATGCCAATGATAACTCTAACACAGATGGTGTTTCTAATTCAGCAACTGAATTATTAAATCAACAATTAGAAATACAGCAATTATGTGATACAATGGAAATGCAAGATAAAATTAAAGAAAATAACCAAAAAATACAAAAGAACAGACAATATTTAATACAATTAGAAGAACAAGATAAAAAAATAGCAGCTCTGGAAGATGTTGTTGAAAAAATGAAACATCTTAGATTAGTTAGAGAAAATACTAGCGATAAAAATATGGCAGCCGAAAAAATTAAACAAAGAAATGTTGAATCACAATTAGCACAATTAATTGAAGATAGAAATAAAAATATGAGACAATTAAATGTAACATTAAAATTAAATGATTCATCATTAAATAAAATGAATCAAACTGTTGAGAAACTTGAAAATACAAATGGTATTGGTAATAATACATCAACCACATCATTAGAAGGTTTTACTAATCCAATAAAACAAAAGAAAAAAAATATTCCACAATATGAATATAGTCAAGGCTTTTATTATAGACCATATGCGGATTCAACTATTCAAACACAATTAGTTGAAAGTAATGAAAAACCTTCTCCTGATCTTAGACAATTTGGATTAGCATTTAATTCAGAAAAAGTATCTCCAATGAAATTTTATGAAAATAAAGTAATGTGTACTAAAGGTTGTGATGTAAACACCCAATTTGTTAAGATGCAATAAATAATCAAACTTATTATCTATTTTTTACTTTTAAGTTTTGTTTTACGATTAGATTGTTGTAATAATGATTTTACAGCTAATATACTTGTATTAAGAGAACCTTCAATCCAAGCTTGATGATTACTATATGCCTCCCCAACTACCCATAAATTAGTTAAAGGATGTAATATTTTTTTCTTATTTTGATCAGTTAATAATTTATTAGGAACCCAATAATGACAACCATATGTCCAATAAGATGAAGTTGTATCTATCCATTCTAATTTAGGTATTTCAATATTTGGTAGTATTTCTTTTAGTTTTTTATTAAGATTGACAATTATGGATTTTTCAGATTGATTATGCCAATATTGTGTATTTGGACCATCTGTATATGATATCATTATAAGACCTTCTTTATTATAAGGTATAATATATCCTAGTTCATTATCTGTTACAATACGTTGGCTTATAAATGGTTTTTCATATTTAGCATATATTCGATATAATGGTTGTGGTTCAACTAAATTAAATAATTTGTTTAATGATTTATCAAAATTATTGATCTCTAATATTTTTTTAGATGGTAATGCTAAAACTAATTTATTAGTTAAATAACTAGATTTTTGATTTGTTTGAATATTAAATATTGATGATGATGATTGTGTTATGCTTTCAACTTTAGTATTTAATTTGATATCTAGATTAGTATATTTTTTAATATTATCATACAGTTGATTAATTAATTGTTCTAGACCACCGGCTAAAACATAATATTGTATTTTATTAGAGAAATCTCTTTCAAATGATTTTAATGCATCTTTTGCGTTCATAATATATAACTCACTGTAATAAGGATAAAAATCACTAAATCTTTTGACTTGATCAGGTGCAAATTCTTTAATAACTTGATATAATGTATGGGTTGATAAATATTTATCACTAAAATTATGTGATTTAACCATTTTTATAATTTCATCATTTTGTGTACCTAGAGTAATTGAATTACCTGGATCATTTTTAGATATAAATATTTGATTATTATCTAAAGAAATAAGTTTAGATTCTAGATCAAATTCTTTAATTAAATCAAATAGTAATTTATGATCTTTAGAAAATCTACCAGCTCCAGATTCATATGTATAACCTTTATTATGAATTGTCATAACTCTACCACCTAGTCTAGCATTTGATTCTAGTAATAATATTCTAGGTTTATTTTTTGGAGTTATTTTTTTTAAATATTGAAAAATTGTATATAATCCTCCAATACCTCCTCCAACAACAGTTAAATCATATTTATTTTCTTGCATTTGATTATTTTAAATAAAAGTAAGATATCTTTTATCTTTTATCTTATTAAAAAATAAAATGGAAAAAATACATTTTATAATTATAACATCATTAATAGTATTAGTTATTTTATATTGGGTATATTTAGCATATTATAAAAATAATACAATTGAAGGGTTTGATGAAATTAAATTATTAATAAAATCTAAACAGTCATCGATGTTTGCCAGTGATGGAAAAATTTGGGATAATCGTAATTCATTGTCAGTATTTTATGCAAATAAAGGTAAAAGTTTTCCAACTGATATTAGTCAATGTAGTATTAATAATGGTGCAGAAAATTTATTAAAAGATTGTCCAATTAGTATTTGGAGACCTTCCGCATTAGAAGGCTATAAACCAGTCGGTGATGTTTTAACTAGATCATTTGTATCTCCAAAATTTGAAATGATACCAAATATTAGAAAAACACGTGTTCCAGGTGCTAATAATGATAAAGAATTAGATACTATGGTAGTAATGGGTGCTGAATTAAAATCTCCTGAAGATTATATATATGTTGGTAGTTTTGGTAATGGTATAATGGATAATATATTTCAAACACAAAGTGATATTGGTACATTAAAACAAAACATTGTCGGTAATTTTAAAGATGCTTGTAATACATTTAATAAAATAATAACAAGAATAAATTTTATGAATAAATTTTTATTCGATGCTTTTGCAGATCAATTATATAGAATTGCTGATTATTATAATATACAACCATTAAATCAAGATACAGTTAATAATTTTATTGAAATATATAAAAATTATAATATAACTACTGGAACAACTCCAAAATCATATTTTGATTCTCCTGATGTCAGATATTTACAAGGAGGAAATAAAAGAAATGTATTTGTATTTATTAATCAACAAATAAACTCTGCAAAATCTTCAGCTCAACCAGTTGCAATTAATCCATACGTAATGCCAAGACAAAAAACAAAAAATATTGTCACTAAATTTATACCATTAAATAATAATTATATAAAATTTGAAATTGTTAAAATAGATATAACAGACAAAATACAGCAACCAAATGATTTAGTATTTGATAATTTATTAAAAACATTTGATCCAATTATTGTTAATGAAATAAAAAAAGAAATAACAAATGCAGATTGTTTTATTAAAAAACAATTATATACATATATTTTTAAATTTACAAATTTAAATATTATACCAAGTTATACACCTACAGATGGTGATAATTATACAGAACCTTATTATAAAATGTATAATAAGATATTTCATATTTTAGGTTCATATCCAAAATACAGAAATGATCGTGAAGATAATGATGAACATAATTTATTACCTACAAATGATACAATTGATACACAACATATTTTAGGTGTTAAAATAAATGGAAGATTTTATGATGATGATGGTGATAATATTAAAGATTTTAATGTTTATTTGGATAAAATAAGTTCAGGAAATAGAGAGATTGAAGATGTTAATTATCATAGTATATTAGTTTCTCATTCTCCTACAGGTGAACATGGAAGACAACTTTTATCTGTTAATACATATCAATTAATGATTAATCCAGGAATAATAGATGAAAATAATACCACAAATATAGATTTAATATCTGATTTAGTAAATTTTTCAATTAATCAAACTGGACTACCTAATTTACAAGCATTTTATGATACAATAACATTAAATATTCAAGATTTTTTACTTAAAAATAAAGAATTACAAGATCCAACATATAAAGCATTAACAATCTGGAAACCTATTCCTCCACCTGGATATGTTGCATTAGGATGTGTATTTGTAAATTCAACATCACGTGAAGATAAACCTGTAAAAGATTTAATTGCATGCATTCCACAATCTTGTGCTAAAAATTTTAAAAGAAGAACTTGGTTACCTGAAGATTTAATGTTTAGATATACTGATGATACACAAAGTTTAGCATTTTATAGAAATCCATATTTAGGAACAGTTATAGTTATGGATGAGAAAAAAGATAATGGTATGTTTTTAAATCAATTACCTAATAAAATGAAATATCGTAATGATATAGATTCATTAAGTTGGGAGTGTTTTGATATTGTAGCTTGTATTAAAAGTAATAAATATTTAGATAAATTATCAAATGCTACTAAAAATTCAAAACAATTGTGTAGATCATATACAAAACTAGAAACAGAATTTATTAATAATGATGAAGAAAAGAAGACAAATGAATTAGAAGAAAATAAAATGAAACAAGTCATTAATGAAAAGAAAAAATATATTAATGATTTGATGTCACAATTAGATGGATTAATGAGTACAGAAGAATTATATAGAATGATTAATAGAGGTATTAATCGTCATAAAATGCAAAAAGATCTTACAGCTAAACGTTTATTACAAGAAAAAGTAGCTGATAAAATGATGAAGACTCGCGGTTTTGAAATTAGTTGGGATGATCCAAACCAATTTAATTCATTTAAAGATATTCTTACAAGATTTGTTGTTGCTAGAAATGGTAAAAAACCTCCAAAGGATTGTCCAGTTTGTAAATTACCTGATAATACTGATTTTATTGAATTAGATAAACTTAAAATGTGTTATGGTTGTGTTGAAGATGTTGTTAGAGAATTAATTGGATCAAAAAAGGCTGCTGGAGAAGCTATACCACCTGAATTACAACAATTAGGTGATAAAATTAAAGAATAAAATAAAAATAATTAAAATATTTTTTTCCAGAAAAATATAGTTCTAATGACTTTCTTATTTTCTTGAGTCCAAAAATGTATATCTCCTTGATATTTAAACCCTTTTATATTTTCACTTATATATTGAAATAATTCTTTTGTAAAAGAAATACCAGTATAATCACTTATATATAATCCAAAATTACCATCTTTAATTAATGCACTATATGCTTTTTCAGCTAAAGGAAATAAAAATCCTTTTAACCATTTATCTAGAGTATTAAATTTTTCCAAAGATTGACCAGATAACTTTTCATAAATTTCGAAATCAAAAAAAGGTGGACTAGTAAAAACAAGATCATAATAATTTGATTCAATTATAGCAGTCTCAAATCCACTTTGAATAATATTATATCTATCTCTTTGATTTCTAGGAACTAGTTCATTAATAATATTATGATAAATTGGATTCATACACTCACTTGGATCTATACCTGTATAATCACATCCATAAGCTATAGCACCAACTAATCTATCACCCCACCCAGCTGATGGATCTAGAAAACGTTTTGGTTTTAAAAATTTTAATAAAGAAAGAACTACTGTTGTATTAAAATTAGTACATTGTTTCGTATTTTTATACATATATTCAATAAAATCATTATACATTAATTCTTTATTTTTTCCTTTCTGATAAAAGATATCCTGGATTATCTCTTTTTTATGTTTTTGAAAATATTCTAATGGGGATTGATTTGATTTTAAATTATTAATACATTTAACACGACAAGATTGAGAAAAATAATCTGTAATAGAATGTAATTCTTTATTTTTTTGATATTCTTCTTTAAAAATAACTAATTTACCATTAAATTTATTAATATGTTTATGTTTAACTGGATTATTATGTAGAAATGTTGTATTATATTTTTTTAATTTTTCTAGCTTTTCTAGGATATATGTTTTTGGATAAAAATATTTAAAATAAGGATAATCTAAATCTATATTTCTTTTTATCTTTCTTATTGTTAATTTTTTAGACTTACTACTATAATTATTTTTTTTTGTTTTCATATTTAATTTCATTTTAAGAAAAAAATAAAAATCGTTATAAAGAGATTTAATAAAAATAATAATAATAACGTTAAAAAATAATATATATAAAATGGATATTAAAATATGTTTAAATATGATTGTAAAAAATGAAAGTAAAATTATATTGAGACTTTTGGAATCTGTTTTATCAATTATAAATTGTTATTGTATATGTGACACCGGATCAACAGATGATACTATCAAAATTATTACAGATTATTTTAATCTTAAAAATATAACTGGTAAAATATTTACAGAAACATTCATAAATTTTGAATATAATAGAAATTATGCTTTACAAAAATGCATCGGAATGTCTGATTATATTTTATTATTAGACGCAGATATGGTATTATCTATTACACAAAATTTTGATAAATCGAAATTAACCGCTGACTATTATTCTATTTTTCAAGGTAATGAAAGTTTTTATTACCAAAATACTAGATTAATAAAAAATAATGGATTATTTAAATATTTAGGAGTAACACATGAATATATACAATCACCACCTAATAGTATAAAAGGATTTATTACAAAGAGTGAATTATTTATTAATGATATTGGTGATGGTGGTTCTAAAAATGATAAATTTGAAAGAGATATTAGATTATTAAAAAAAGGAATTATTGATGAACCACATAATTATAGATATTATTTTTATTTAGCTAATTCTTATAAAGATTCTGAAAAACATACTGATGCAATCGAGATTTATAAAAAAGTGTTAGAATTAAATGGATGGATACAAGAAAAATATATTTCCTGTTTAAGATTATATCATTTATATGAAAAACTTAAAACACCTGAAATAGGTATATATTATTTAATTGAATCATATAAATATGATAATACTAGAGTAGAATGTATTTTTCAATTAATAAAATATTATTGTATTAAAAATCAAAATGAAACTGCATATGCATTTTATACATTAATACAAAAATATTATGAAAATGATTATTTAAATGATGGGTTTAATAATAAACTATTTGTCAATGGATATGATTATTCATTTTATTTACCATATTATATGATTATAGTTTCAGAAAGATTAAAAAAATATGATATTGGATTAAAAATGTATGATATTATATTTACTAAAAAAAATATTGATCTAAATATATTTTGGATTGAGAATTTAATCCATAATTTATATTTTTTTTATTCTAAAACAGAGGATCAATCATTTTTAAATAAATGGAAAGAATATTTATCACTAATTAAAAATAAATTTCCAGATATTGAAAATACATTAATTAAAAAATATAATTTTTTATTACCAATATTTTATTAACATAAATTTTTTTATGTGTATAAATAAATAAAATAAAAAATTTAAAAATAAATGTCTGAATTATCAGTTTTTTATATTCTAGATAAACTTTTATTAGAACAAGATTTTGCTAAAAAGCTTGAATCATCAATTGAAAATATTATGAAAGATGGTAAAATAGATCAATATGATATTCCAGAAATTATTTATATTATTAGTGAATTAATTACTAAAACACCATCTTTAAACTTAAGTGCTGAAAACTTATCAGAAGTTATTAAGAAATTAGTAGATTTAATTTGTAAAAAATATAAATTAATACCAGATGAAACACAACAAGAAAGTTTTGATAGACTTATTAAAGCATCAGTTAAACTTCTTTTATTAAATACACACGTTCAAGAAAAAGCAAAAAAATGTTGGAGTTTTACATCTGGATTATGTTGTAAAAATAAAAAATCAGAATAAATAAAAATCAGAATAAATAAAAATCATAATAAATAAATATGTAACTAGATTATCTTATTTTGATAAAATTTAACAAATCCATTTGATTTTTCAAATTTATTTTTAGGAGGTAAATATTGATCTACCACTGTTTCCAAAGAATTTTCAAGTACATATTCAAACATATTAGAGAATCCAGATATTTTATCATCACCAAAGAATCCATAACTTATATTTGTTATTTGTACTTCCATTAATTTAATAGTTAAAGTAGGTCCATCTATTATTAAATCCATACCAAATGTCTCATAACATATTTTATTCTCTGGATAACATCTAGAATTCATTAAATCAAATACATATGTTCCTAGATCTTTAACTTGTTTTTCAATATCCTGGATTTGTTCTTTTGTTAATATTTTATATTTAGGAAAATCTTCTTGAAGATAAATTCTTCCAGTTGTTGTTGATGCAAAATGTGTATCGTGTATTCTAGGTTGATCAAAATCTTCTAATTTAAAATCTTCATATGCGTGTGCTACTAGAATTCTATCTAGAATATA